>Ga0208486_1000014_pt1 | contig 56271 bp, 63 predicted proteins | sample LakMenEpi03Aug12_FD_150664 | JGI IMG/M metagenome (GOLD analysis project Ga0208486, IMG submission 150664) | Freshwater microbial communities from Lake Mendota, WI - 03AUG2012 deep hole epilimnion (SPAdes) | ecosystem: Environmental > Aquatic > Freshwater > Lentic | place: Lake Mendota, Madison...
GGCTTCGTCGTCGAGCCTGGCGCTGTCGCAGGCGTAGAGCTCGAGGATGCAGTGCTTGCCCACCGTGTCGGAGCAGGGGGCCTCGTTGATCGGCTGTGCCGGGCACGCATCGAGGGGACCGGCCGTGGTCCGTTCTGCAGAGGTGGTGCGTACCGGGGAGATGGAGGCTCCGGTCCATCCCGGGTTGGGGTGGAGGCAGGGCAGGCTCTGGGTCATCGAACACGGCCGAATGAGCGTCACACCTTACGTGTCGGCTGAGGGGAGTGCGCTGCCGGCCTGCATGCGGATCACCTGGCAGTGGTGACGCCAGCCCCCTGTGAAGGCATCCAGATGGGTGGTGCTCACCAGGCACTGGTGACCGTCGCCCACCGCGTCGAGCAGCAACCCCTGGCGCTGGGGGTCGAGTTCCGCCAGCACGTCGTCCAGCAGCAGCAGCGGCGGCTGGCCCACCACCTGCTGCACCAGCTCCAGCTCCGCCAGCTTGAGGGCGAGCACCAGGGTGCGTTGCTGGCCGGCGGAGCCGTAGCGCCGGGCGGGCTGTTCCGCCAGCAACAGGTCCACTTCGTCGCGCTGGGGGCCGACGCTGCATTGGCCCAGACGCAGTTCCTCCGGTCTTTGGGCCAGCAGTTGGCTGGCCATGGCCTGCCGCCAGGGTTCTTCCGCATCCGGCCCTTGGAGCTCGGTGCCGCTGCGATAGGCCAGCTGCAGGGCCTCCCTGCCTCCGCTGAGCCGGCTCTGCCAGGCGGCGGCCAGGGGCTCCAGTCGCTGCAGGGCCCGGTGGCGGCGGCGGTGCAGACGGGTGCCGATCACCGCCATCTGCAGATCGAAGCTGTCCAGCAGGGCATCGAGGGCCTCTCCGCCCAGCCGCCGACGCAGCAACTGGCTGCGCTGGCGCAACAGCCGGCCGTAGCGACTCAGCAGGTCGGCGTAGACCGGCTCCAGCTGCAGCACCACCCGGTCGAGCCAGTGGCGGCGGATAGCCGGTTCCCCCCGCACCAGTTCGAGGTCGAGGGTGCTGAAACCCACGCAGCGCAGGGAGCCCAGCAGCTCGTGCTGCCGCTCCAGCTGCTTGCCATTGCGGCTGGCCCTGCGCCCCCCCTGGCGCCGCAGTTCCAACTGCAGCAGGTCGTCGCTCGCGGTGTGACCACGCACAACGGCGCCGGGCTGACCGTGACGGATCAGGTCGCGATCGCTGCCGGTGCGGTGGGAGCGCAGGCTGCCCAGCAGTTCCACCGCTTCCAGCAGGTTGGACTTGCCCTCCCCGTTCGGCCCCACCACCAGCAGTCGCGGCGCCTCCAGGCTGAGATCCAGCCGCTCGATGTTGCGGAACTGCTGCAGGTTGAGGCGTTGCAGCCGGATGGCCCTGGTGCGATGAGCGGTTAAGGTAGATCCACCCGAGGTGAGCTCTGAACGGGCTCTCACCGGGCGAAACCTCGGTGTCGAACCGCGGATCCATCTTCGGATCCATCCGCTTGTTCGTCCCCCTGGTTCATCAGCAGGCCCCTGCCTGGCCTGTCTCTCGGGTCACCAGTCCCCACCTGCCAAGGTCCGGTTTTCGGGCACCTGCGCGGGCATGTAGCTCAGTTGGATAGAGCATCAGATTCCGGTTCTGAGGGTCGGGGGTTCGAGTCCCTCCATGCTCGTTGGCTGCCGAAGGATCCGAGAGTGGGAGATCCCCTGCACACCCGTGGAGGGGATCTTCTGGCATTGACCGGGCTCAATGGCCCCGGCTCAGGAGTGGGGCTCCGGCCGCAGGGCAAGGCCCATGGCCCTGATGCCATTGGGGTCGACCACGAAGCCGCAGCGCTCCAGGGCCCCCTGGGCGCAGGGCGGGGCTGACAGGGAGATGCTGCAGCCCGGCAGTTCCCGGCGCATGCGCCCGAGCGCGGCCTGCACCAGGGCCTGCGTCAATTCATCGCGCAGAGGGTCGTGATGATCCGCCCAGAGGTCCCAGAGGTTGGCGTTCAGGGCCCGGTCACTGGTGGCCCGCACGAATCCCACCACCTGGCCGGCCTCGGTTTCGATGTGCAGATGCCAGAGACTGCGCTCCAGCACCCGTTGCCAGCGCTCCGCCCCGCGGGCTCGGTCGCCCGACTGCACCAGCAGGGCGTCAAGGGCTTCCGCCGTTGGCTGGCCATCGCTCAGCAGCCGGTAGCCCGCCCGCAGGCGCGGGGCGGGCGTGAGGTGGCGGAAGGGGAGCAACAGGGAGCCCAGGGTGACCTCTTGGCGGTTCAGCCGGTATTGCGCATGCCGGCGGCGATGCCGTTGATGGTGAGCAGAGCACCGCGCAACAGCTCGCTGCGCGAATAGGTGCGGCCATCGTGGCCCGGGCTGCCTGGCTCGCTCATCGGCGGCTGGCGGTTCTGATCGCGGAGGCGGCGCAGCAGGGCCACCTGCAGAAAACCCAGGGGAACGATCGTGCGGTTGCGCAGATCAACCGAGAGCTGCAGGGCCGGATCCCCATCCAGCAGGCGCTGGTGTCCCGCGATCTGCAGCACCAGATCGCGGGTGAGGCTGAACTCGGCGGCGATGGTCTGGAAGATCTGTTCGAAGGCCTGGCGATGGCTCTCGCGGCCCAGGGCCTGCACGTAGTGGTGGGCCAGGTCGATATCCACCTTGGAGAGGGTCATCTCCACTTTGGAGATCAGCATGCGGAAGAAGGGCCAGCGCTGGTAGAGCAGCCGCAGCAGTTCCATCTGGGCCGGATCCCGCTCCAGTTCCTCCTGCAGGGCCGCCCCCACCCCGAACCAACTGGGCAGCAGGAAGCGGCTCTGGGTCCAGCCGAACACCCAGGGGATCGCCCGCAGGCTGGAGAGGTCCTTGGCGCCGCTCTTGCGCCGGGCAGGGCGACTGGAGATCTGCAGCTTGCTGATCTCCTCAATCGGCGTGCACTGCTGGAAGAAGGCCACCAGGTCGGGGTTGTCATGCACCAGGGCCCGGTAGAAGTCGCGGGAGCGGGCAGCCAGGCGGCCCATCAGCTCATTCCAGCTGGGGGTGTCGTCCACCGGGGTGCTCACCAGGCTGTTCTGGATCACCGCCGTGGTCACCGTCTCCAGGTTGAACAGGGCCAGCTCCGGCAGGGAGTACTTGGAGGCCAGCACCTCCCCCTGCTCGGTGATCTTGATGCGTCCCCGCAGGGTGCCACTGGGCTGGGCCAGGATCGCCTGGTAGGCCGGCCCGCCCCCGCGGCCCACCGAACCGCCGCGGCCGTGGAAGATGCGCAGGGCCACATCGTGGCGGTTGGCCAGCCGCTGCAGGGCGATCTGGGCCTTGTGGATCTCCCAGTTGCTGGAGAGGAAGCCGGAATCCTTGTTGCTGTCGGAATAGCCGAGCATCACCTCCTGCAAGGGCTCGTTGCCATCGCGGCCGGCCAGCAGCTGCCGGTAGAAGGGTTGCTGGAAGAGGGCTTCCATCACCGCCGGTGCCCCCTGCAGGTCCTCCACCGTCTCGAACAGCGGCACCACCAGAAGGGAGGAGCGCTGGGCCACCGGATCCACCAGTCCGGCCTCCTTGGCCAGCAGCAGCACCTCCAGCAGGTCGGACACCGTGTGACTCATCGAGATCACGTAGGTGTGGCAGATGCGGGTGCCGAACTCCGCCTGCAGCCGCTTCACCATGCGCAGCACCGCAAAGGTCTCGGCTGTGGCTTCACTCCAGGTGGCGGCGGCGGGCAGCAGGGGCCGGCGGGTCTGCAGTTCGGAGAGCAGCCAGTCGATCCGCTGCTGTTCGTCCATGTCCCCATAGGGCACCGGCAGCTGCAGGTAGCGACTGAGCTCATCGAGGGCATCGCTGTGGCGGGTGCTTTCCTGGCGGATGTCGAGACTGGCCAGGCAGAAGGCGAAGATCTGCACCTGGCTGATCAGGTGTTGCAGGGATTCACAGCTCAGGCCCGTGCTTTCCAGGCTTTCGAGCACCAGTTCCAGGTCGCTGCGGAATTCATCCACTGAGCTGTAGTGGAGCTCCTGGGCGGTGGGGCCGGTGCTCGCCCCCAGGTTGCCGCCGGGCAGCGGCACGCTGCCGCTGCTGCTCTCGCAAGGAGATTCCCAGCCGGCATCGGCCAGCAGCCGGTTGCGGGCTGCGGTGAGCCGCAGGCGCTCGAGCACGTAGCTGAGCTTGAGTCGGTAGGGCTCCAGCCGGTAGCGGGCCGCCCGTTCCTCGTAGATCTCCGGGAAACGCAGCCGGTCGAGTTCGAGGGATTCCAGCAGCGCCGGACTCACCTGGCTCCACTGCATGGAGATGCTGAGCTGATCGCGGAGCTCGGCCACCGAACGGATGTAGCGCTCCAGCATCAGCTGGCGCTGATAACAGGCCGTGCGCCAGGTGATCTCCGGGGTGACCGACGGATTGCCGTCACGGTCGGACCCCACCCAGGAGCCGAAGGTGCAGAAGGCATCACGCGGCACCTCCACATCGGGATAGCTCTGGGCCAGGGCTGTGCTCACCCGCTGGCGCAGCAGGGGCATGGCATCGAACAGCACCTGCTGGAAGTAGTGGAGGGCGTAGTCCACCTCGTCGAGCACGGTGGGCTTGAACTGGTGCAGTTCATCGGTGCGCCACCACAGGCGGATCTCCTCCTCCAGCTGCTGACGCAGATTGTGGCGCTCCAGGGGGTTGAGCCCGCTGCCCTGCTCCAGCTTCTGGATGAGACTGGCCACCCGCCGCTGTTTGTGGCGCACGGTGTGGCGCACGATTTCGGTGGGGTGGGCCGTGAACACCAGGCGCAGGTCGAGGTGGCGCAGCAGGGTTTCCAGCTGGGCCGGCGGCAGGTTGAGGCTGCGCAGGCGCTCGAACAGCTGGCGGAAGGTGGCCGGTTCGCTCTGGCTGGCCAGGGCCGGCAGGAAGGGATCGGCGACCGTGGGCTCGTTCAGGTGCTTGAGGCTGTCGAGGTAGCTGTCCTCCTCGATGTGCTGCTCGAGGATGTTTACCAGCTGGAAATAGAGGGAGAAGGCCCGGGCCGCGGCAATCGCCTCGGCCAGATCCATCTCCCGGATCAGCTGCACGATGGCGGCGCTCGCCTCGCTGCCGGCCTGGGCCAGCCCCTCTCCACTCTCGGAGGGGTCGCTGAGATGTTTGAGACGCAGCAGTCGCTCGGCCTGATCCGGAGGGCACTCGCTCAACAGCACTGCCTTCCAGAGATCTTCCACCAGCTCCAGGCGTTCACCCAGCAGTCGGGTGGCCCTGGGGGAAGGTTCGGCAACGGGAGGCACGAACTGCCGCATGGGGAACGAACTGGCAGTGCGGGATGGGTCGATCATCCCAAAGTGCCAGGCCGTGCGTCTGTGTGGCTGGTAGCGGACTGGGACGCTTCGGGGTGGGCCTGAAGCTGCTGCTCCTGGGCCGCCATGGCCGCCACCTCCTGCCCCAGGATCCCGGCGATCGACTCGCCCGCCCGCTGCCGGGCCAGCCAGCGCATGGCCTGATTGCCATCCCGCAGCACCCGCCTCAGCGGCTCGATGGTGGCGGTGAGCCCCTGCTGCTCGGCCAGGGGCTGGATCTCGGCCAGGCTGGCGGCCAGCCAGTCGCCACAGCGCACGGGGCTGCCATCCCGCCAGTGGTTGAGCTGGGCATCCAGGCTGGTGCGGGCACAGGCCTGGTCGTTGCGATCGGCCAGGCCTGCCAGGTCGGCGGGGGAGAGCTGGCTGACCTGGAGGGGATCCCAGCGCTGGGGATCGGCCACCAGTTGCAGCAGGCGCAGCTCGGCGAAGGCGGTGATCGCCAGCAGCAGCAGGGGGTCGGTGACCAGATCGCAGATACGGATCTCCAGCCGGTTGAGATCGTGGGGGCGCCGATCGCCGTTGGGCCGCACGGAGGTCCACAGATGGCGCACGTTCTGCATGCTGCCGATGGCCAGTTGCTCGTCCATCCAGGCCACGTAGTGGGCGTGGTTGAGAAACAGCGGCACCTCGGGCGGGGTGAGCGGGAACTGCAGCCAGCGCTGGGAGTGGGCGCCGGTGGGCCTGCCATCGAGGAAGGGGGAGCTGGCGCTGAGGGCCAGCAGCAGGGCGGCTTCGCAGCGCAGCAGCCTCAGGCCCGCGAACAGGGCATCCATCCCCTCAAAGCCGCTGCCGGCGGTGAGGCCCAGGTTGATGTGCACACTTGCTGTGACCACTCGGGTGCCGTAGGTGCGCTCGATGTAGCTGTGGTACGAGTGGCTGGGATCTGAGCGCTCAAACCGGCCGCTGTTCCCCAGGCTGAGGGTGCTCCCCGGCAGCAGGGTGAGGCCCCGTTCGGCCAGCCAGAGCCGCAGCCGTTGGCGCGGTTCCAGCAGCAGCGCCAGCTGTCTGGCGTAGTCGCCGGCCGGCGGCGTGACGTACTCCAGGTTGCGGTGGTCGGGTTCGGTGACGAAGCCCTCCAGGGCGGCGGCCGCCTCGGCACTGCAGCCCACCACGCTGCCGTCGGGCCGGCCGGTGAACAGTTCCACCTCAAAGCCCTTCAGTAACGCCGGGGTGGTCAGGGCCGGGGGCGTGGCAGCTGGGGTCATTGGCACCATGGCGCTCATTGCAGGCAGGCCAGGGCCTTGAGCATGCCCCGGGCCTTGTTGAGGGTTTCCTGGTACTCGGCTGCGGGCTGGGAATCGGCCACCAGGCCGGCACCGGCCTGCACCTGCACCCGCCAGTCCCCCTCCCCGCTGGGCAACACCACCATCGTGCGGATCGTGATGGCGGTGTTGAGGGCACCGGCCAGATCCACCGTGCCATAGACCCCGGAGTAGGGCCCGCGGGCATCCGGTTCGAGGGCGTGGATCAGCTGCATGGCCCGGATCTTGGGAGCACCGCTCACGGTGCCCGCGGGGAAGGAGGCCATCAGCAGGTCCCACACGGTTTTGCCCTCGGCCATCAGCCCCTCCACCTGGCTCACGATGTGCATCACATGGGAGTAGCGCTCGATCACCATCAGGTCGGTCACGCTGACGCTGCCGGGCTGGCACACCCGGCCGAGGTCGTTGCGGCCCAGGTCCACCAGCATCACGTGCTCCGCCCGCTCCTTGGGATCGGCGAGCAGGTCGGCCTCAAGAGCCCGATCCTCCGCCTCGTCCGCACCGCGGGGCCGGGTGCCGGCGATCGGCCGCAGGGAGGCCTTGATGCCGCCGCCTGGCAGTGGATCGGCCTTCACCATCACCTCCGGGCTGGAGCCGATCAGGTACCAGCCGCCGAAGTTGAAGAACGCCATGTAGGGCGAGGGATTCACCATCCGCAGGCTGCGGTACAGCTCGAAGGGATCCCGCTGGATGCGGGTTTCCAGCCGCTGACTGATCACCAGCTGGAACACGTCCCCCGCAGCGATGTGCTCCCGTGCCTGACCGACGGCGGCTTCGAAATCAGCCTGGCTGCGGTTGCAGATCGGCTGCAGCTTCTGGCCGATGGCCGCGGCCGGTGCGTCGTGCCAGCGCAGGGGCGAGACCCCCGCTGGCAGGGGGCCATGCATCTGCTCCTCCAGCTGGGCGATCCGGGCACAGGCGGCACGGTGGGCCTCCCCAGGATCGGCACCGTCGCTCAGATCGGCGTAGGCCACGGCGGTGATCTGGCGCTTCACCTGGTCGAACACCAGCAGGCTGTCGGCCAGCATCCAGCAGCCATCCGGCGGTGCGCCTTCCTCAGCCGGGTGCACCGGCACGCTGGGCTCCACCCAGCGAATCAACTCGTAGCCCCAGAAGCCGAACAGCTGGCCCACCGGCGGCAGGTCGGGAACGGTGCCGCAGTCCAGCGCCGCCAGGCACTCCTGCAGCAGCAGGAAGGGGTTGCCGTGCAGGCTCTGCCGGCGACCATCCCGCCACACCTGCTCGCTGTGCTCTCCCCGGCTGGTGAGGGTCCAGAGCGGATCGGCCACCACGAAACTCCAGCGGCCGATCCGCTCGCCGCCCTCCACCGACTCCAGCAGCACGCCATGGTCGCTGGCGGCGCCCACCTTCAGCCAGGTGGTGAGGGGCGTTTCCAGGTCCGCCGGCCAGCGCTTCCACACCGGCACGAAGGTGTGGCCAGCGGCAACCTGATCGCGGAAGGCCTGATCCGGGGCACCGGTGTCCAAGGGAAGCGGCTGCAGGCTTTGCCTTTATAGGCGCCGATCGTGTCCGCTCTGGCCGAACGCGAGGTCAAATCCAATAAAAAACGGGGCTCTGGGCCCCGTGGAGAATCCTGATGCCGACGGCGATCAGGAGTCGAAGGTGTTCTTGCCGGTGAACTTGAGGGTGGCCGGATTCGGATTGGCGCCGATGGTGCGGGAGTTGTGGCCCACCATGGTGCGGCCCTCGTTCACCTTTTCAGGAAAAACACCGTCTTTCGGATGGAGGAACTCGGTGTCGCCACCGGGATAGATGCGATAGATCTTGTAGTCCTCGATCCGGGGCTTGAACTTGGTGCGCAGCTGGGTGCCCAAGGCCAGGCACTGCTCCTTGCGGGCGAAATACATGATGTTCTCGCCCGCGTTCATCTCGGCGGCGCCCCCGGTAGGTAGCTCAAACGCCTGGCTGCTGGGGCTGGTCCAGGTGATGGCGTATTTCTCCTCCGTTTCGGCCGAATTCAGCAGGCCACCTGTGCTGCCGATGTACTTCGGGAGTTGACCGCTGAGCGCCGTTGCTGTCATGGCTGATTCAGGTGTCGGCAGACTTGTTCGGCAGGAAGCTAGCACCGTAGTTTTGGCGCTTTTCCCGCAGTGCGGCGAGTCTTCACACCCCGTCAACAAACGGCCCGTGCTCAGCCGACCGGGAAGAACACTGTGAGGCCGCTGCCGCTGCGTTCGGTGAGCCGCCCCCCTAGCCGGCGGAACAGTTGCTGGGTGGCCTGGCGGCTGAGGTGCAGGCTGCCGGTGCTGGGATTCCAGCTCAGCACGGGGCCGATGGAGCGCCGGCTGCCACGCTCGGCCTCGGTCTGGGAGCCCCCGCCGGGCCAGCCGGAGCTGCTCAGTTGCAGTTTCAGGCGTGAGCCGGCTGGCTGCAGACTCACCCGCACACTGCTGCCGGCCGGCAGGCCGCGGCTGAAGCGATCCATCAACCCGCCCAGCATGGTCTCCAGCCGGGCGGGGTCGCTGAGCACCGTGGGCAGTCCCGGGGTGATCTGCAGGTCGAGCTGCAGGCTGCGCCGATCCAACTGCCGCTGCCACAATTCGGCCAGCTGGCGCAACAGGGCGCTCAGGTCGGTGCGGGCCAGGCGCGTCTCACCGCCGGCTGCGTTGGGGCCTGTTCCCTGCTCCGGGGCTTGGCGCTGCAGCTCGGCCGCCAGGAAGATCAGCCCGAAGCGGTCGATCTGCTCGCTGCACTCGCCATCGATCTGCTCCAGCCGCTGGCGCACCAGGCTGGAGAGGTCCTGGCGGCGCAGCAGGGAGCGGATCAGGGTGCGGATGGTGGCCAGGGGCGTGCGCACCTCGTGGGTAAGGGCCTCCAGCAGGGCCAGTTCCCCGCCGGCGCCGGCCCCGGCGGAGCTGGTGCCCCTGCCCAGCACCGGCTGCAGCGTGACGCTGGGCGCCATCGACGCCAGCCGGTCGGCCAGCCGGGGCCAGAAGCGCAGGCCCACCTCCGGGTCGCTGCGCAGGTCACCGAGCTCACCGAGCTCCAGGCGCAGCTCCCGGGCCTGGCGCGCGTCCCGCGCCGCGAGTTGCTGATGGATCAGGGCGAGGGCCTCGCTCAGCACCGCCGGTTCAAAGCGCACCACCAGTCGACGCCCGCCCGCAGGCCCATCCAGGCACAGCCCGGCCTGCACGCTCGGTGTGATCACCAGGAGCAGGGGGTCGCTGCCGTCCTCCGCCAGCAGGGTGAGCCGTTGAAAACCGGCAGCACCAAGGCCGCTGCTCTTCATCACCGGGCCACTGCCCGGCAGCCGCGGGGGCTGGGGGCCGATCAGGCCCTCGATCGGAGCGGGTGTCCAAACCCAGCCCCGCAGCCGATCCAGCAGCAGGGGGTCATACAGAGCCGGCAAGGGACCCGCCAGCCAGATGCCCCGGGTGTCCCCTGCCGGCAGAAGCAGATCGTCCTGGAGGGTGGTCAGGGCAGCCCACCACTGGCGACGGGCGCAGTCGTCGTCGTTGCGACCCGGCGGAACCCCAGCTGTCAGGCAGGTGCGCACGTCCTGGAGGGTGACGGCAGCCATGGCTACCAGCGGCCCCGGTTGGCCAGGCCATGCCTGGCCACCGAGGCGCAGAGGCCGAGGGCCATGAAGTTCATCAGCATGGCGGAGCGCCCGTAGCTCAGGAAGGGCAGGGGAATGCCCGTGATCGGACCGAGGCCGATGGTCATGTTGATGTTCACGACCACCTGGAACATCAGCATCGCGCCCACCCCCACCACCACGAGGGATTCGAAGTCGGTGCGGGCCTGGCCGGCGATTTGCAGCAGCCGCCAGATCAGCAGCACGAAGCCCACCACCACCAGCACCGAGCCGATGAAGCCGGTTTCCTCACCGAGGGCACTGAAGATGAAGTCGGTGTGCTGCTCCGGGATGAAGCGCAATTTGGTGAGCGCGCCGCGCATCAGCCCCGTTCCCCAGAGCTGGCCGCTGCCGATGCCCACCGTGCTCTGAAGCAGGTGGTAGCCGCCGCCGAGCGGATCCTGGCCGGGATCCAGAAACAGCGTGAGGCGCGCCCGCTGGTGGGGCCTGAGCCCATGCTCCCAGAGCCAGGGTGTGGCCACTGCGAACAGCATCTGAACGCCTACAGCGATGCCGCTGCCAAGACGTTTCCAGGGAAGGGATGTCCAGGCCAGCCAGCCCATCAGCGGGATCCAGCCGATCAGCAGCCAGGGAAATGTGCCCGCCACAATCGCGGCCACCAGTGGCGAGATCAGCAGCACCACCCAGGCTCCAGGCATGCCGGCCCAGAACAGCATCACCACCAGGACGGCACCGAACACCAGTGAGCTGCCCAGGTCGGGCTCGATGAACACCAATAGCCAGGGGATGCCGATCAGGGCGGTGGGCCGCACCAGGTCCACGGGGCGCTCCACCGGATGGCGCGCCAGCACGCCTGCCAGCAACACGATCACCCCGAGCTTGGCGAATTCCGATGGTTGGAGATAGAACCCGCCGATGTTGATCCAGCTCTGGGCGCCCAGGGCACTGGTACCCACCACACGCACGGCCAGCAGGCTGACCACAATGGCGATGTAGATCGGCCAGCGCAGTGGTTGCAGCCGCTGCAGCGGCAGCCGCGCTAGCAGCAGGGCCACCCCCAGGCCCACGGCACCGGTGATCCAGTGCTGGTACCAGTCGGCGTAGTCGGCCTGGCGCTGGGTGCTGGCGATGAGCACGCCGGCGAGCCCCACCATGGCCAGGGGGATGCCCCACAGCAACCAATCGATCGAGGCCTGACGGCTGCGGCGGCTGCGGGACTGCCCGCCGAACATCGATCGGCTGCGGCCCGGCAGGGTGAACATCGTCTCAGGCCGGCACGGGCTGGAGCGACTTCAGTCGTTCGGCCAGGGCGATGAACGCCTGGGCCGTGGCCGACTCTGGCGCCGACAGGACCACCGGTTGGCCGCTGTCGCCGCCTTCGCGCACTGGCAGCTCCAGGGGTAACTCCGCCAGCAGGGCTACGCCGGCTTCTGCCGCCAGGGTGGCGCCCCCACCGCTGCCGAAGATCGCGTAGCGCTTGTCCGGCGCGTCGGGCGGGATGAACGCGCTCATGTTCTCCACCACCCCCAGCACCGGCACGCCCATCTGCAGAAACATCGCCAGGCCGCGGCGGGCGTCAGCCAGCGAAACCAGCTGGGGCGTGGTGACCACCACCACCCCGGCCATGGGCACGGCCTGGGCGAGGGTGAGCTGGGCGTCACCGGTGCCGGGGGGCAGGTCCACCACCAGCACATCGCGTTCCCCCCAGTCCACCTGATAGAGGAACTGGCGGATGATGCCGTTGAGCATCGGCCCCCGCCAGATCACGGGTTGGTTGGCGTCGATCAGCAGGCCCATCGACACCATGGCGATGCCGCAGCTCTCGATCGGCGTGAGCACCTGACTGGCCCCTTCGCCGCGCACCTGGGGGGTGCGGTCGGCCACACCGAGCATGGTGGGGGCATTGGGGCCGTAGATGTCGGCGTCGAGCAGGCCCACCCGTAGACCCTGGCGGGCCAGGGCGCAGGCCAGGTTCACGGCCACGGTGCTCTTGCCCACGCCGCCCTTGCCGCTGCTCACGGCGATCACCTGCTTCACGCCGGGAATCGGTTGGCGGGCCGGCAGCTGACCGCCGGGGCCGGCCGCCGGACCATGGCCCGCCGCACCGATCGGCGCGCCCTGGTGGGCAGCGGCTTGCCCCACCTCGATCTGCACGTCGCCGATGCCCTCGATGGCCAGGACGGCGTCCCTCGCTTCCGTGGCGATGCGCCCCTGCTGGCTCTGGGCGAAGGAGGGCAGGCTGAGGCGGAACATCAGCCGGTCGCCCTGCAGGCGCGGCTGCTCGATCCAGCCCAGCTCCAGCAGGCTGCGGCCGCTGCCGGCGTCACGGAGGGCACCCAGGGCTGCGGTGGCCTGCTCCAGCGTTGCCATCTGGTCGGTTCAACAGCCTCTGATCCTAGGGATGGCGATCAGCAGCGGCCGGCATGACAGAGCCTCTCGAACGCTTGTGCGCCGGCCCGACGGCCTGAAAAGGTGAGAGGGTTTCGGGCGCCCATGGGGCGCGGTGTTGATGCTCAAGGCCCTGGAAGCCCCGCCGACCGACTCGCGCCAGCGGGCCAAGGCCCTGCTGATGGGTCTGCAGGATTCCATCTGCGCCGGGCTTGAGCAGCTCGATGGCGATGGCCGCTTTGCCGAGGAGAGCTGGGAGCGGCCCGAGGGGGGCGGCGGCCGTTCGCGGGTGATGAAGGCCGGCCGGGTGTTCGAGCAGGGCGGTGTGAACTTCTCTGAGGTGGAGGGCAGTGAGCTGCCTCCTTCGATCCTCAGTCAGCGGCCGGAGGCCAAGGGGCACCGCTGGTTCGCCACCGGCACCTCGATGGTGCTGCATCCCCGCAACCCGTACATCCCCACCGTTCACCTCAACTACCGCTACTTCGAGGCCGGTCCGGTGTGGTGGTTCGGCGGCGGCGCCGACCTCACCCCCTACTACCCCTTTCTGGAGGACGCCCAGCACTTCCACCGCACCCTCAAGGGCGCCTGCGACAGCGTGAATCCGGCCTACTACCAGGTGTTCAAGCCCTGGTGCGACGAATACTTCTTCCTCAAGCACCGCGGCGAGACCCGCGGCGTGGGCGGCATCTTCTACGACTACCAGGATCCCGGCGGCGTGCTCTACAAGGGCCAGGACCCCACGGGTCCGGCAGCTGCCGAGAGCCAGCGCATCGGGCCGATCGAGCAGAGCTGGGAGCAGCTGTTCGCCCTGGCCAGCGCCTGCGGCAACGGCTTCCTGCCCAGCTACGTGCCGATCGCCGAGAAGCGCCAGCACACCGCCTATGGGGAACGGGAGCGGGAGTTCCAGCTCTACCGCCGTGGCCGCTACGTGGAGTTCAACCTGGTGTTCGACCGGGGCACGATCTTCGGGCTGCAGACCAACGGCCGCACTGAGTCGATCCTGATGTCGCTGCCGCCGCTGGTGCGCTGGGAGTACGGCTACCAGAGCGAGCCCGGCAGCCGGGAGGCCCTGCTCACCGAGCTGTTCACCAGGCCCCAGGCCTGGCTCAGCGACGCCGCGCTGGAGGAGCGCTGCGCCCTCCACGGGGCGGTGGGCTGATCCGCTGAGCGGGCTGCGGGTCTGAACCCACGGCCACCGGAGGCGTGGGGCTGACCACGGGCCCTGGGGCAGTCTCCAGCCCCCGCTCCAGGGCTTCCACCACCCGCAGGGCAATGGCGTTGATCGTGGCTTCGCTCCGGCGCGGATCGCGCAGGGCGGCCTCCAGGTTGCCCTCCAGCTTGCCGATCTCCAGGATGGCGATGCCGCGGCGTGGTGCCCCCAGTCCCTCCCGGTAGAGCAGCGGGTAGGAGCCGAAGGCCTGGGCCAGGCTCTCGTCGAGTCGGGTGGTGTGGCGGTGCAGCGGCGGGATCAGACCCGACCCCACCCCATCGGGTCCGTAGGCGTCGTAGTGGATCTCCAGGGCATAGCCGCCAGCCGCGGCGTGGGCCTTGCCCACACTCCAGTTGGTGCGTGGATCATTGCCATCGGCGATGCTGCGCTCAGGAGGCGCGTAGAAGCGGATGCGCAGGCCCCGTTGCTGGCCCAGCTCCACCACCGCCTGGGCCGTGAGAAGGTTCCAGTGGAGCTCATCCCTGATACCGGGTTGCATCGGTGCTGCCCCGCGCAGGTCCACGGCCTCACCGGCGGTGCCGGCGCCCGGCATCCCCTGGGAGTCAGCATGACCCGCCAGCACCAGGATCTCGGTCTGGGCGGGCAGCGGCAGCACCCCCAGCCAGTCCTTCCGGTCGCTGAGGCGACTGCGGGGGCCGGTGAGCGGGTCTGGGTTGAGGGCCGATGGCGCCTGGGCCGCGGCCGCCAAGCCCATCCCCAGGCAGAACAACAGGACCAGGGCCAGCACCCGGCGCCGGCGGGGTGGGGCGGTTGCGAGGCGGATCAGAGCCATCAGATCGGGGAGCTGAGCAGGTTGCCGTCGCTGAACAGGCCCAGCTGCGGGCCCAGCTCCAGCTCCAGGGCAATCAGCTCATCACGGTGGGCCCGGAGGCGCAAGGCGCTGCCGGTGGCGAGATCGTGGCTCACCAGCCTCAGCTCCACGGTTTCATCCCGGCTGGCTCGGCGCCTGTAGAGCAGGCCGGCCAGGGGACCCAGAGCGATCAGGAGCAGGGGCCACCAGCCCAGCGGGGGAAGCAGCTGACGCAGCACCAAGCCGAGGCAGCCGGCTCCCAGGCCGCCCAGGCAGGAGAGAAGTACTGCCAGGGGCAGGCTGGAGGTCACCTGGCCGCGAAAGCGCAGTGTGCGGCGCTCCGGGTCGCTGAACTCGGCGTGCCAGCCGCGCTGCTGCAGCCAGTCGCTGAGGCGGGGGAGCACCTCAAGCGCGGGTTTGGAGGAGCGCACCTCAACTGTGGTGGTGCGGTCCTTGCTGGCAGCTCGCAGAAAGAACACCAGGCCGACAGCCAGGAGCAGGGTGAGCAGCAGGGTGGAGCCGGTGGTGGCCATCGCGCCATTCTGCCTCCAGGTTCGGGGCCGATGGCTTGTCACGATGGGGAGCCAGGCTTCCCCCGCACCCCCGCGATGACCGCCGCTCCCTCCAGCAACCTGCCCGCCCCCACCCGTTTTGCCGTGTTCGACGGCGACCTGGACGCGGAGTGGGCGGCGCTCTACGCCGGGGCCCGCGCCCTGGCGGTGGATACCGAGGCGATGGGCCTGATCCACGGCCGCGATCGGCTCTGCCTGGTGCAGATCTGCGACGACCACGACAACGTGTGCTGCATCCGCCTGGCCCTGGGGCAGCACCAGGCCCCCAGGCTGCAGGCCCTGATGGAGAACGGGGCGATTGAGAAGGTGTTCCACTTCGCCCGCTTCGATGTGGCCGCCCTGGCCGAGAACCTGGGCATCACCGTGGCGCCGATCTTCTGCACCAAGGTGGCCAGCCGACTGGCACGCACCTACAGCCCGAGGCACGGGCTCAAGGAGGTGGTGCAGGAACTGGTGGGGGTGGAGCTCGACAAGCAGGCCCAGAGCTCCGACTGGGGCCGGGTGGAGGACCTCAGCGAGGCCCAGCTGGCCTACGCGGCCGGCGATGTGCGCTACCTGCTGCCGGCCCGAGATCAGCTGGAGGTGATGCTGAAGCGGGAGGGACGTTGGGAGCTGGCCCAGCGCTGCTTTGGCTGTCTGCCGGTGATGGCCGAGCTGGACCGCCAGCGCTTCCACCTGCTGTTCGAGCACTCCAGCGGCGGCAACCGCTGAGCGCAGCGGGCCGGTTGCCCTGGCAGATCAGTCTTCAACCATGAAGTTCTCATCGTTGCCCACCGCCTCCAGCAGGGAGGTGAGCAGGTTGTGGTTGTCGTGACCACTGGCCTCCGACTCAGCCAGCAATTGCTCGGCCAGGGCCAGCTTGCCGGCACTGTCGCGAATGCCGTCGCGGGCGGCGCGAATATCCACCTTGCGGCGCGCTGAGGCCAGGCTCACCCCCAGCAGGCTGGCCAGTCGGCCATAGGCGGTGGTCAAGGCCCGGTCGGAGATGCCAGCCATGGCAGGAATCGCCCAGGGTATTGAGCCATCATCCCAGCAGGTGGTGCAGCAGCAGCTGGGCCAGGCGCTCGCTGCCCCCAGCCGGGCCCATCCGCCGGCGGCCGATGCGCCCCAGCTCGGTGCGCCGTGCGCCGTCTGCCAGCAAGTGCTCCAGGCCGTCGGCCAGCTCGCTGGGGGTGCGACAGGGCTGTACGGCCCCCCCCAGCAGGCGGCTCTGGCGCCGGGCGAATCCAGACTTGAACTGGGGTCCGGAGCCCGGGCTGGAGAGTACGGGAACCTCCAGCCCCACCAGCTGTTCAGTGGCCGTGCCCGCCGTGGCCAGGCCCACCTCGGCCCATGGGGCCCAGCTCCTGAACCTCCCTGCCCCCAGCAGCAGGGTGAGGGGCCCGCGCCGCCAGCAGAGGCTGGCGCCGGCCGCCGCTGCGTCCGCAGGCACAGCCGCTTCCCGCCAGCCGCCGTCGCGCAGCAGGGCCTGCCAGTCGGCCGCGCTGGGCTGGTCGCCGCAGCTGAGCAACACCGTGCTGGGCTGCGGCGATTGCCAGGCTGCCAGGCCCGCCAGCAGCCTTCTGCCGTTCTGGAGTGCTTCTGGCATGCGGCTGCCTGGAAGCAGCAGCAGCCGCCGCTGGCCGGCCAGCCAGGGGGGCGGCAGCGTTGGCCGGAAGCCATCCAGCATCGGGTTCCCCGGAGCGAGCGCAGGGATGCCGTGCCGGCGCAGCCCTCGTGCCGTGAGGGCGTCACGCACCGCCACCAAGCGGCAGCGCCCACTGGCCATCAACCGCCACTCCCAGGGGTCCCACTCACTGCCCTTGCAGCGGTGGTAGGCGTCGGCCAGGGGAGTGGGCCCCCAGCCGTGGGGTGGCGGCGAGGCCCAGGTGTAGTCGCTCTTCGGTGTGCCGACAAAGGCGAAGGAACTGCCGCTGCGCCAGGCCAGCAGCAGCGGCCAGACATCTCCCACAGCCAGCACCGGCTGGCCGCTGCGGCCCCAGTGCCGCAGCCAGCGCCACTGGCGCAGGCTCAGGCCGGCCATGCCTGCCCCCAGGTCCCGCAGCAGACCCCCCAGGCTCTGGTTGCTGAAGCCGCCACTGGGAAGGGTCTGGCGCGGCCCCTGCCGCTGCAGCAGGCCGCGCGCCTCGGCGGCGGCAAAGGCCTGGCCCTGGCCCACCAGCGGCAGCACCACCACCTGCAGCGGTGTCAACCCCTGCTCCGCTGAGCGCCGCCGCAGGGCATCAATCAGTTGCAGGGCAATCTGATCCTCCCCGTGGCCATTGGTCAGAACCAGCAGCCGGGGTGGCATGCCATGGCTGATACGATCCGCTCCTGGGAGTTTGCTCCCCGGCCGGCGGCATGGCCAAGTGGTAAGGCAGAGGATTGCAAATCCTTTACCCCCAGTTCGAATCTGGGTGCCGCCTCTGATCCCCCCATCGGTGACACGCTCAACCGTGCTGCCGGCACTTTTCCTGCAGCTCCGGCTCGGCAGTTCTGATCAGGCGTGGGGCCCGAAGGCCCTTGCCCCTGCGGGAGAGTGCTCTCTCAGAGCCGGGCCTGGGCGGTCCAGGATTCGCCCGCGTCATTGCTGGCCTGGCAGCGCACCTCGGCCCGTTTCAGCTCACAGTTCCCTCTGGCCAGCAGGGTGCGGGGCACGGTGGTGGCCAGGCCGCGGCCGTCGAAGCTGGTGGCTGCAACGGTGGCCACCACCAGCCGGGTGGGCCAGCGGGGCAGGCAGCGTCCATCCGGGCGGCAGTGCATCGGCCGTTGCCCCCGCTCCAGCACCCCTGCGAACAGCAGGTGCTCGGCCTGTTCCTGGGGGCCTGAGCCGTCGGCCAGAAAACGCACGCTCAGCAGGCCCTCCAGATTCTGTTCCAGGCGCACCAGATGGCAGCGCCTCGCCTGATGGCCGGGTCTGCCGCCTGCAGCACCGCGTTCAAAACTGCACTGCTGGACCCGGCTCTGCCAGCGGCCGAACCCGCCGGCGTGCCCGGCGCTCTGGCAGCCCATCCAGCTGAGCACGCTGCCCAGAGCGATGGCCACGACCAGCCGCTGCCCTGGCTGCCCTCGCCTTGCCATGGCCCGCTGCGCCATGGCGCTCAGTACCCCGAATCGGCCACACAGCTTCCCTGGCAGCTGATGCCGTTGCTTGCCGTGCGGCCGCAGTGATGGCACAGCACGGGGTCCGGCGTCGAGAGGACGCTGGCCGGCTGGAACGGATTGGCTGCGGGGGAGGTCCCGGCTGGCGCGGCCTGCTCCGCAGGCCGGGATGGGTCACCCATATTGATTGCGCTGAATCTGGCTTGCCCATCCACGATGACCGATCCCCACCCCGCGGCGCTGAGCGATCCCGGCATCGGGGTGGGCACCTGGGCCTGGGGCAACCGCTTCCTTTGGGGCTATGACCCCGGTCAGGACGCCCTGCTGCGGGCCACCTTCGAGCGCGCCATCGGCTGCGGCCTGCGCTTTTTTGATACCGCTGATTCCTACGGCACCGGGAGGTTCAGTGGCCGCAGCGAACAGCTACTGGGCACGTTCTGTGCCGCTCTCCCCGCCGGCTTGCGCCAGGAGCTGTGCGTGGCCACCAAATTGGCCCCCTTCCCCTGGCGGATCGGCCGCCAGGGACTGAAGCGGGCCTTCCTGGCCTCGCGGGAACGCCTGCGGGGCCAGCTGGATCGCGTGCAGCTGCACTGGAGTACGGCCCGCTATGCCCCCTGGCAGGAGCTGGCCCTGCTCGATGGCCTGGCCGACCTGGTGGAGGCCGGCCTGGTGGCTGAGCTGGGGCTGTCCAACATGGGGGCCGGGCGGCTGCGTTGCCTGCAGGCGCGCCTGGCTGAACGGGGCGTGGCCATCGCCAGCCTCCAGGTGCAGTTGTCCCTGCTGGCGCCGGAGCCCCTCGATCCGGGAGGCGTGGCGGAGGTGTGCCGGGAGCTGGGCATCCGTCTGATCGCCTACAGCCCCCTGGCCCTGGGGCTGCTGGCCCGCAGCGGGGAGGCAGCCGCCCCCGAGGCGGGCCTGGTGGGCCCTCGCCAGCTGCTGGCGCGTCGCCTGCAACCGGCCCTGGTCCCCCTGCGGCAGGCCATGGCTGCGATCGCGCGCCCCCACGGGGCATCCCTGGCCGCCGTGGCCCTGAACTGGTGCCGGGCCCATGGGGCGATGCCGATTCCCGGGCTGCGCACCCCCCAGCAGGTGGACGGGGTTGGGGCGGCACTGGGCTGGCGGCTCACGGAGTCTGAACGCCTGGAGCTGGACCGTCTGGCCCGGGCCTCGGCCCTGCGCATGCCAGCCAATCCCTTCCAGAGTGCCTGATGGCTTCAGCAGGCCTGGGCCGGTCTGGTCTCCGGCGTCAGCACCACCGGCAGGGGGTGGGGTGGGTTCGGTGGGGTAGGCGCGCTGTGCTCCTCGGTTTCCGGGGTGGCGGCGCTGGGTTCGCAGGCGGCCAGGGCTTCCTGCAGGAGCGAATCGAACGTGGCACCACTGAGCCGGTGGCGGGCCAGTTCCAGAAAGGCCCGGGCCACGGACTCCCCGGCGGCAGCCCGCAGCAGGGGATTGTTGCGGCGGAGCTCCTGCTCCTCCTCGATGGCGCGGATGAAGCGCTCGGTGACATCCCGCTTGGTGGCAGCCCGGATGCGGCTGTCCTGCTCCATCTGGTTGAGCTGAAGCTGGTTGGAGAGTTCGGCGAGCCGCCGGCTGAGGCTCTCCAGCACATCCCTGGCCTCCTTGGCCACGTGGGCCAGCTGACCATCGGAGAGGCGGGGCAGATCCGCCACGTACACCTTGCCGTGGTCGCGCAGCGTGAGGAAGGTGGGGCGCTGTGGTCGGTTGAGGGGTTCCCGGGGGCGCTGGGGCCGGACGGGTGGAACGGGTCCGGCCGAACTGCGGCGGCGGGTGACGCGCTGCCCCCCGCTGAACGGATTCTGGAGACGGCTATTGACCATGCGGATGAACCTCAACGATCGCGGATGTGATTGGGCGTCTGCGGGGGCTTGGCAGGTTTGGGCGGCCAGTCGCTCCCGGGGAACTCAGTCCCTGGTGCCGAAGCGGCCAGCCTGCTGGACCCGATCCGGTACCTGGGGGCACCCTAGGCATGGGCCCTGGGTGCTTCGCCGCTGCGGGGCGCGTTGCAATGAAAGGCCGCAGACCGGGCGCACGGCTGGGGCGACCAGCCTCCTCTCTCAGATCGGCACACCGGCCAGCGGTGTGTGCGCTGCCGGAGCGCCGGAGCGCACCTCCCCCAGGCTCCAGGCGGGATACCCCGCCTCGCTGCAGGCATGGAGGGCCTGCTGGGCGGCCGAGGCAGGCACCACCAGGCAGAAGCCCACGCCCAGGTTGAAGGTATTCCAGATGTCGGCTTCGGGAATCTGGCCCGCGTCCTGCAGCCAGCGGAACAGGGGCGGACGCTCCCAGCTGTGCGGATCGATGGCGCCATGCAGGTGGCCGGGCAGGCAGCGCGGCAGGTTCTCCGGTAGCCCTCCGCCCGTGATGTGGGCCATCCCGTGCACGGGCACGCCCTGCTGCAGGAGCGCTTTCACCAGGGCGCCGTAGAGCCGGGTGGGCCTGAGCAGGGCATCGATGATCAGGCTCCCCTCGCCGCCGGGCAGTGCTGCCGTGGGATTGATGCCGTTGTCCGTGAGGATGCGCCGCACGAGGCTGAAGCCATTGCTGTGCACGCCGCTGCTGGCCACCGCCAGGATGCGGTCACCCGCTGCCACGGCCCGGCCATCGATGATCGCTTCGGCTTCCACCACGGCCACGCAGAAGCCGGCCAGGTCGTAGCGACCAGGGGCGTAGAACCCGGGCATCTCAGCTGTTTCCCCCCCCAGCAGGGCACAGCCGCTCTGGCGGCAGCCGTCGGCGATGCCCTCCACCACCTCCGCCATCGCCTCCGGGCTGAGCTTGCCCGTGGCGATGTAATCCAGGAAGAACAGTGGCTCTGCGCCGCTGGTGATCACGTCGTTGACGCACATCGCCACCAGATCGATGCCCACCTCATGGTGACGGCCATGGGCCTGGGCGAGTTCCAGCTTGGTGCCCACCCCGTCGCTGCCGGCCACGAGCAACGGCTGCTTCAGCCCTGCCGGCAGCCGACAGAGCCCGCCGAAGCCGCCCAGGCCCCCCACCACCTCCGGCCGCCGCGTGGACTCCACACTGCCGCGGATGCGTTCCACAAAGGCGCGGCCTGCCAGTACATCCACGCCTGCCGTCCGGTAATCCATGCCTGGCCCCTGGGTGATCCGCTCATCTCCCCCTGATCCTGCGACGCCGCGGGCCCGGGGGCCTCGCCGCCGCGCATGCATGGCGGGGGAATGGTGGACGGGAGCGGGATTGGCACAGCAGGCGATCAGTTCGCCTTATGGGATTGATTGCTCTGTCTGATTGGGCTTGGGGCGCTCGTGGTGCCCCTGGGCAGTGCTGCAAAGGGCTCGGAGGCTTCAATCACAAAAACTGATCGCAAAGATCTGGGAGTGAGCATCTTCCGGGCTGTGCTCCGGGCGCCTACGTTTGCGGCGTTGTTATTTCTGTCAGGAACTCCACCAGCGTTTCAGCCCCGGATTTTTAGATGAACTTCGCGTCACGATCGTTCTGACCTTCTCGATTTCTCGAGACTGCCAACAGCGCCGTGAACATCGGAATCGAGCATCACGCCTCCTTTTCTACAGGTTCTTCCAAGGTCCATCGCCGTGGTTCAGCCCTTGCGGGTCAGATTCCACCAGTGATCAGGTTCGAAGCAGCTGGAAGCATCCCCACGCAGAGCTCCGCCTCCATTCCTGGTGGTGAATGCCCTGCCTCCCGGGTGCTGCTCGAGTTTCGCCTGTTATGCGTTTCTCCATTCCTCTGGGTGCCTTCGCCCTCCTGATCGCCGGCTCTGCCTTCTCCACCGCACCCGTCCAGGCCCGCAGCGCGGATCCTTCCTTCAGCCAGTTGCCCGTCCGCGGTTCCCTGGCCATAAGGGAAGTTGAGCCCCTGCCCTTCAACGACGACCTGCTCCGACCCACCGTTTCACCGGTCCGCCTGGCTTCAACCGTGGCGATGGCTCCCTCCAAGCAGGTCTCCCGGGTGATTGAAGGCACCGCCAGCTGGTATGGCCCCGGCTTCTTCGGCAACCGCACGGCCAGCGGTGAGGTCTTCCGTCCCGGCACCCTCACCGCAGCCCACCGCAGCCTGCCTTTCGGCACCATGGTGCGGGTCACCAACCTCAACAACGGTCGCAGCACGGTCGTGCGTATCAACGACCGCGGTCCTTTCGTGGGCAACCGCGTGATCGATCTGGGCCACGGCGCCGCCCAGCAGGTTGGCCTGGTCTCCAGCGGAGTTGCTCCGGTGCGTCTGGAAGTGCTGCGCTGATCGCAGCGCCGACCATCCCCAGGGCCATTGCCGGTCCATCACCCGTTCTGAAGCAGGCCCATCCGCCAATCTGGCGGGTGGGCTTTTCGCTGTTCCCACGTGCTTCCTGCCATCCAGTTGCTCCGCACCCGCTCCCAGCTGCTGGCCTGGCGACGTGGCCTGAATCGGCCCTTGCACTTTGTGCCCACGATGGGTGCCCTGCACAGCGGCCATGGCCAGCTGATCGCCAGGGCCAGCCTGCCCCGCGCTGCCCAGCGGCCAGCCGTGCTGGTGAGCGTGTACGTGAATCCGCTGCAGTTCGGTCCGGGGGAGGACTTTGCGCGTTATCCCCGCGATCTCGATGGCGACGCGGCCCTGGCGGCTGCGGCCGGCGCCCATGCCCTCTTCGCCCCGGCCCAGGCCGACATGCTGCCCGGTGGTCCCGATCAGATCACCCGGGTGCTGCCACCCGCCTGCCTGCAGCACAGCCTGTGCGCACCGGGCAGGCCAGGCCATTTCGACGGCGTGGCCACGGTGGTTGCCCACCTGCTGGCCCTGGTGCGCCCCCAGCGGCTGCTGCTGGGTGAGAAGGACTGGCAGCAGTTGGTGATCCTGCGGCGGGTGGTGGCCGATCTGGGGTTGCCGGTGCTGGTGGAGGGATGTGGCACGGTGCGGGAGCACGATGGCCTGGCCTGCAGCTCGCGCAACCGCTATCTGTCGGAGGCGCAGCGCAGCCAGGCAGCCGCCTTGCCCGCTGCCCTGCGGGCGATCAAGGCCGAGGCGACCCAGGCCGGCGGCAGGGCCGAGCTGGCCCAGCGCCTGCAGCAGCACCTGCAGGCGGCCGGCTGTGTGGTGGAGTATGCCCAGCTGGTGGCCGCCCATACCCTGGAGCCGCTGCCGGAACCGCAGGGCCTGTGCCTGCTGGCGGCGGCCATCCGCTGCGGCCCCGCCCGCCTGATCGACCACACCTTCCTGATGAGCCGTTCACCACTCGTCGCCATCGATGGACCGGCCGGTGCCGGCAAGAGCACCGTGACCCGGGCCTTTGCCCGGCGCCTCGGCCTGGTGTATCTCGACACCGGTGCCATGTACCGGGCCGTCACCTGGTGGGTGCAGCGCCAGGGAGCTGATCCAGGGAACGGCGCCGCTGTGGCCGCTTGTCTGCAGGATCTGAATCTGGATCTCTCCACGGCCGCCGATGGCCAGCAGTGCGTGCGGATCAATGGTCATGAGGTGACCGAGGCGATCCGCAGCCCCGAGGTCACCGAGCAGGTGTCCCAGGTGGCCGCCCACAGCTGTGTGCGCGCAGCGCTCACGGCCCAGCAGCAGGCGATGGGCCAGCGGGGGGGGCTGGTGGCCGAGGGGCGGGACATCGGCACGGCCGTGTTCCCGGATGCCGACCTCAAGGTGTTTCTCACCGCCAGCGTGGCCGAACGGGCCCGCCGCCGGGCCCTGGATCTGGAGCAGCGTGGCTTCCCCGTGCCGCCACTTCAGGAGCTGGAATCCCAGATCGCCGATCGCGATCGGCGTGATTCCAGCCGGGAGGTGGCACCCCTGTGCATGGCGGCCGATGCCCAGGAGTTGATCACTGATGGCCTGGCCATCGAGGCGGTGATCCAGGCCCTGGTGGATCTGTTCCGCCAGCGCATTCCCGAAGAGGCCTGGCCCGAGCCCAGCCCGCCCGCTAGCGCCGGCTGAGCGCTTCGAGCAGGCCAGCGCAGGCATCGTCGAGCAGGTCGAGCACGTGCTCGAAGCCCTGCTCGCCGCCGTAGTACGGATCGGGTACCTCCCGCACCCTGTGCAGGCGGCAATAGCGCACCAGCGGTTCCACCGTTGCCCGCTGGCTGAGGCCGGCTGCGGCGGCGCGCCGGGCCAGCTCCTGCACCGCCGCCAGGTTGTCGTCGTCCATGGTGAGGATGTGGTCGAAACGGCCGAGGTCGCTCGCCTCAAGCTGGCGGGCCCTGCTGGTGAGCTCCAGACCCCGGCGGGCCGCTGCGGCCCGCATGCGGGAATCGGCCTGTTTGCCCACGTGCCAGCCGCCGGTGCCGGCGGAATCCACCAGCACGCTGTCGCTGAGGCCTGCCTGGCTGAGGTGATGGCGAAACACCCCTTCCGCGGCTGGGGAGCGGCAGATGTTGCCCAGGCAGACAAACAGCACCCGTCGGTCAGGCGTCATGGCAGGGGGAGGCGCGACTGGGCCAGCCTGGCGCGCAGCATCACCACGGGTGGGTTGGCTTCGGCCGCTTCGCTGAGCGCAACCAGTCCCTGGCGCACCTGGGCCAGGGCGTCGGTGGTGGGTGCCAGGTCCTCGGCCAGACCTTCCAGGCCAACGGCCACGGCGTACCGCACCACCCATTCGCCATCGCCAGTGGCGGCCAGCAGGGCCTGCAGGCAACGTTTCTGCACGCTCAGGCGCTGTTCCGCCTCAAGGGCACCCAGGCGCAGGTTGCCAAGTCCGCGGGCGGCGGCTCGGCGCACGCTGGCTGCCACATCGCTGCCGAGGGCATCGATCAGCAGCTCCAGCCCGCGCACGTCGCCGATGCCGGCCAGGGCCCTGACCGCCCAGGCCCGGGCGCCGTAGTTTTCGGGGTCGAGTTGCAGCAGGGGAGGGACGGCCTCCGCCCCCAGGGCAATCAGTCCATCCACGGCGGCCACTGCGGCTCCAGGGTTGTTGTAGCCGAGCACCTCCACCAGCACAGGGGCGGCGCTGGCCGCAGCGCAACCTGCCAGCTCGCGGGTGGCCAGCAGCAAGTCCTGGCTGCTGCTGGCCTGGCGCAGCCGGTCGATCAGCTGCTGGAGTGCTTGCGGATCGGTCATGGCGTCCCTCACAGCAAGGCGTCCATGCAGGCCAGCAGGGCCTCCTCTCCCGGTTCGCCGCTACCGCGTTCCACCAGTCCCTTGAGGGCGATCAATTTCAGGCTGTTCTCGGCGAGAGTGCGGCGAATCGGCTCCAGGGCCGGCCGCCAGCCGGCGGCACCCAGGTCCATCAGGGCCGCCCGGCGCACCTGCAGCTGGGGATGGTCGAGCAAGCCCACCAGCAGATCGGCCCAGCGGGGCTCCCCGCTCAGCCGCAGCAGGGTGCGGGCCGCGGCGCTGCGAATCAGGGGACGGTCGTGGTGAACGAACGGTTCCACCACTGCCAGCACGCCCGCTGCCCTGGCGGAGGCACAGCCGATCTCTCCGAGGGCTTCCAACAGAGCCTCGCAGGGCTCCATCAGCCGCGGTGTGCCGGCCCGCGGCGCTCCTGCCCCATCCAGCCCACTGGCCAGGCGCCTGCAGATCGGCTGAACGGCCTGCTCGGCCCCCAGCTCACCCAGGGCCCGGGCGGCAGCTTCGCGCAGGCCGTCGTCGGGGTCGTCGAGCACGGTGAGCAGCTCGTTGATCGCTGGCTGGGCAGCCAGCCCCAGCTTGCCCAGGGCCCGGGCCGCATTGCGGGCCACGGCATTTTCCTCCACGCCTGCCCCGGGATCGCGGGGCCGCCGCTGCTGAAGGGCCGCGATCAGCAGGGGAACGGCATCGGGATGCTGGCTGCGCATGCGCCCCAACCACCAGGCGGCGTAGTACTGCTGGGAGGGTTCGTGGCTCTGGCGCAGACGGGCCAGAGCTTCCGCCTCGGAGATCGGAGCTCCAGCCTGCTGCTGCGGCGCCGCCATGCTGCCTCGGCCAATCATCAGGGCTTGATGATCGCAGGTCGCTGGCTGCATGTTTCTCCCTAGCCCTTGTCTACTCACCACATCCCATCACACCTGCGGTTCGGCAATCCACAGCCAACACAAATCGGGCCAACAAGAAAGCAAATAAAAAACCTCCCCGGTGGGGGAGGTGTGAAGGAAGCCTAAGGATCGGCTGAAGCGGCAGTGGCCGGATCAGACGAGGGCGCCGATGGCGTAGTCGATGTAGTTGTTAGCGATCGTGCCGGCGTCGCCGGAGATGCCGTGGTTGGCCTTGATGTAGTTCAGGGCCTCGACATACCAGGAGGGGGAGAGTTCAAAGGCGCGGTTGATCTCGTCGAGACCAGCGACCAGGTACTCGTCCATGGGACCGGTGCCACCAGCCACGAGGCAGTAGGTGACCATGCGGAGGTAGTAGCCGATGTCCCGGGCGCACTTGGCCTTGCCGCGTGCGTCGGAGGCGTAGTTGCTCCCCTGCATCTGGGTGGTGTAGGGGAACTTGTTGTAAACGGCCTGGGCAGCACCGTTTACCAGCTCATCAGCCTTGGCGGTGAGCACCTTGGCGGCCTCGAGGGCGTTCTTGGCGCGCTCGAAACGACCGAAGGCGGCGTTGAGCTCGGTGTTAGAGAGGAAGCGGCCCTGGGAATCAGCGGCGGCGACGGCTTCGGTGAGGGGGGTCTTCATTGAAGGGAAGAAAGAAGGTTGAACCGTGAATCAGGTGAACCGTGAATCAGGCTGATCAGCCGACAGCGGCGGCAGCGCGGTCGAAGTAGGTGCCGATTTCGCTCATCAGAGCGGAGCAGTCGCCGGGGGTGATGCCGTTGCGGTCGTTGGCGATGGCGATGGCGGCGTCCTTCATCTTGCGAACGCCTTCAGCCACGGAAGCGCCGGGGACGCCGAGAGCCAGGTAGGTCTCGCGCAGGCCGTTGAGGCAGCGGTCTTCCAGCACGGAAGCGTCACCGGTGAACACGGCGTAGGTGACGTAGCGGAGGATGATGTCCATGTCGCGCAGGCAGGCGGCCATGCGGCGATGGGTGTAAGCGTTGCCGCCGGGGGCGATCAGGGCGGGCTGGGCCTCGAACAGATCGCGGGCAGCGTTGGTGACGATCTTGGACGCGTTGGAGGTGATGCGGTTCACCGTGTCCATCCGCTTGTTGCTGTCAGCCACCATGGCGGCGAGAGCGTCGATCTGACCGGCGTTGATGAATTCGCCGCGGGCGTCGGCCTGGGCGACCACCTTGGTGAAGGCGTCAAACATTGAAGAGCTCCTGTTCTCGACGGGGGTCGGGGAGGGTGGTGAGGTCCCAGGTTGACCGTCACCCAGAGGCGGTGGACCTGCGGGTCCGCAGCAGCCAGGTATGCGTCAACTTGGTTCGGATCATTCTTGTCTCCTGGTGGGCCTGGCTGAGGGCCGGTTAACAAATGGTCACCCGGATAAAAGCAAGTGCTGCCAAGGGATCTGCATTCCATCGCCTCTGCTGTGCTGCCGGAGTGCCCACGGACGTGCCCCGGGGGAGGGCGGGCACAAAAAAAGGCCCCTGCCCGGGCCTTGGTGGTTCAGTGGGGAGCAGGAACCCTCTGAGGGTGTCGTGCCGATCCATGGGAGGGGCGACACGACGCAACTCTTGTGGGGCTCGGCGCTGGCAGGGCTCAATCCTTGCTGGCCTTGCTGGTTACCTTCTTGCGGGCCGGAGCCGGTGCGGCTGCGGCGAGGTCGCCGCCATTCACACTCACCCCGGTGATCTTGCCGCCCATGCGCTGCACCATGCGCATCGCTTCATTCATGCGTGTGAAGGGCACATTCATCACCATGTCGGCAGTACGCGAGAAGTCGTTGTTATTCACTCCGGTGACGGTGAATGTCACCTGACGGCTGCTGTTGAAGCTGGTGCCACGGGTGCCTGCGGAAACCTTCATGGTGGGTGGTTCAGAGGAAAGGTGTTGGGTGTGTTCAGTTCACAGGAGTGATGCTGGCGATACGGCCACCTTCACGGTGAATCTGCTGCTGATACTCCAGGAGTTTGTTGAAGGGAATGAAACGCACCCGGTTGCTGCGCTTGTGCAGGCGGTAGTTGCTGAAGCCCGTGATCTCCACCCGGAAGGTGCGTCCTTCCTCGCCGGCACCTACGCCCTGGCGGGTCACGCCATCGGTGGGAACCTTGCGGAACACGGCCCCGGCGGCATTGGGGCTCACCACAGGCAGGGGCTGCTCCGCATGCACAGAGGGGTTCAGGCGGGACTGGTTCTTGAGCAGGTCTCCGCGCACGGAGGCACCTACCCCACGGGTGAGCTGCAACATGTAGGAGAACTGCAGCCCCTGTTGACCGGCGTTGTAGTTGAAGCCGTGCAGGAAGGGCACCACTTCTTCCCCAAAGCGCTCCTGGTATTCAGCGCTGTCGATGTAGGAGTCGATCTCGGCGTCGTAGCCCTGCTCCTGCAGGATGGTGAAATGGTGCAGCATCTCGGCCTTGTTCTGAGGAGCCCGGCCCAGAAGATGCTTGAAGTTCAGTTCGATGAAGCGGTAGGGATTGCAGTTTTCAAAGAACTTCTGCTTGTAGAGCCCGCTCTTGGCCACCTGGCGTACAAACTCACGCACGCTGAGGTAGCCACGCTTGAACAGCGACTCGGCGCCCTCAAGGCGCTCGCTGTTCATCACGTACTGATTGCCGAGCACCTGTTTGTAGACAGCACGGATCAGGGCTGCCTTGTCGTCGGAACTGGCGTTGCCCCAGTTCTCCTTGGGGCTCGCACTGGCAAAGCGTTCGATGCCCAAATAGGCAGCGTTGGCAAGGGTCATGGGAAGAGGGCGGGCGTGAGGGGCCTGATGGCGACGCCGTGGGATTGGATGCCTTTGGGCATCCGTCGGCCGGCGCGCCGGGAGGATGAAAGCCGGGATCGGAGCGGATGGCCGCCGGCCCAGATGACTGCTGGATGAGCTGGATGCTGGATGGCCTGAAGATGGTCACCACGGCTGCCGGCTCAGCAGTCAGCTGAATGGATCGGACCGCACCAGTGCGGATCCTATGGGCCTGGTTCGGTCTGTTCCCAGCCCTTTCAGAATCGTTACAAAGGCAGGGTCTGGTCAGCTGGGCTGCAGTCGATACCATCCCGCCAAAGGCTGTCCCGATCCCCTGGCTGCTGGTTATGACGTCTTCCCATCTGGCTTCCCCGACCGTCGACTCCGCTGCTGGAGCCCCTGCGGGTCACGAGCGGCTCGCGGAGCAGCTGCACACCCTGTCCCAGGTGGTTGAAACGATCACCTACCGGTTGCTGGAGCTGGAGGAGCGCCTGGGCGAGCAGGAGTGCCAGCTCCAAGCCCTGCAGCAGCAGACCGTCGGCGCCGCGCAGCTCAGCGATGGGGCGGAGCAGCGCTTTGATGACACCGAAGAGCGTCTGGTGCACCTGGAGTCACTCCTCAATGGCATGGCGCCAACCTCCGCGGCTGGGGCGGCCCGTCACCTGCAGCCGGTGCGAACCGGCGATGGGCACCGTTCACAAGTGGATCAACCGGCCACCATTGATGGTCCGTTCCTGGAGGAGCCGGAGCAGCCTTTCATGGACGATCTCGAAGCCCCCGATTCCCAGCTTGATCTTGAGGAGCTGGAGGACCTCACCGCCTGAAGGCCGACTGCCAGGTTTCGGGGATGTCGCCGCTGAAATCATCGGTGCGGCTGAACTCAAATGGCCCTGCCAGTGATCCCCAGAGCTGTTCATGGGTCTTCGGATCGTGGCCCGTATCGATCGTGCGCATCCCGTGCTCATCGAGCTCCAGGCGGCTCACCAGGTAGGTGACGTTGCCCTTGCGTTCCACCAGGCAGCGGCAGCCCGGCTCCACTTCTCCCACAAAGCCACCACCCTGTTCACGCACCAGATAGGCACACCCGTCCAGGGGGCGAAGATCGCTGGCCTGGATCCGCTCGCGCAGCTCGGCGTTCTCCACCGCTCCCCAGAAGCGCTCGTCATCGGCCAGGGCCTGGTTGTGGATGATCAGTCCATCTCCGTGCCACTCCGGGCGCAGCACCCGGATGCGATAGGGGGCTGCAGGGTTGATGGCGTAGCTCTGTTCGAGCAACAGGGAACCGGGCTCCAGCTGGGGGAGAGGCCTCAGCTTCACCAGGATGTGGGCGTAGAGCGGCGGATTTTCAAAGGCCTGCTGCTGGTTGCTGAAGCCCCCGCACAGGAGGCGCACCAGCCGGCTCAGGGATGTGTCCATGACGGGGACCTGATGGAAAAGCAGACAAGTGGGAGGGTCCTGAACCACGCTCCCCAGCCACTCTGGCGAGCCGCTTGCCGGAGCCCCAGCTCAGAGGCCGAGCAGCCTCACCCGGAAGACGGCCACCTCGGCGGCCCGCTGGGGCTGGTTCAGCTGGAACGGATGCTCGTGCAACTGCTCCTGAATCCAGGCAACCTTCTCGTCCACGTTCAGGTTGTGGCAGGGGTTGCGGCGTTCGTGCTCCTGCCAGGCTTCGTCGAAGGCCTGGGCATAGCTGTCGGCGTTGTTGAACACCTGGTTCTGAATCACCAGGCGCGACAAGGGATTGCCAGCGGGAGATGGGGGTTCAAGCATGGGGGCCGAACCGTATGGTTGCCTGAGCACTCGGGTCATCCTGCCATCCTTCGCCGAGGGGGCAACACTGCCGGCAGTCGCTCCGCCATCGTGATGCTCAGCTCCCCTGCTTCGGCCTCAGGTTGCACCCCGGCCATGGGTGCTTCCGCCGATGTCACCACCGCCGTGTTGCTTGCCCAGAACGATCTGGCGATCCGCATGGCGATGCTGGCGTTGATGAGCCGAAAGAATCCCGTTCAGGTGGGTCGCGTGCTGGGCCTGCTCGACGACCTCGCCGACCTCGTGGGCCAGTGTGAACAGGATCTGCATACCAGCGTGATGGGCTGCTGATCCCAGGGGAGCACTGCCGCCGGGGGGCACGGGAGGCTTGGCCTGGTCATGGGCCTCAGCGGATGCTGCAGCCGTGGCTGCCTGGTGTGGCAGCGCGGCCCGGAAACAGCCTCAGAGGGCCTCACCGCAGCGGCAGCAACAGTGGCGGCAGCGCCATGCAGAGGCCGCAGCGCCATGCAGGTGATGCAGCCAATGTGCATCGACCGTGGACTGTAAAAGATTGATGGGAAATAGTGAACAACAAGGCTGATCGCTAAATGCTGGGAGTGAGCTGAGAATCTCACCCATATGCTCAATGCCAGGACCCAGATTTGAACTGGGGACACGGCGATTTTCAGTCGCCTGCTCTACCAACTGAGCTATCCCGGCCCGTCGCGTTGGCGACACACTCATCCTAGATCACCGCCTGTCCGGGGGCGTTCGTCCCAGGCAGGCCATCCCGGCCACCCTCCAGCCCATCGCTTTGAGGGCTGCCGCTGCAGCGCAGGCCGTGGCTCCCGTGGTGAGGATGTCATCCACCAGTAACACGCTGCGGCAGCCCGCTGGCAGGGAGTCGTGGCCCGGACGGTGCAGGCAGCGGAAGGCGCCTTGCTGGTTGAGCCAGCGCAGCTCGCGGTTCAGGCGGTGCTGGCCCAGCACCGGGTGGCTGCGGCTGAGCAGAGCTGGGCGGCAGGGCCAGCGCAGCCTTGCCTGAAGCTGGCGGGCCAGCAGGCAGGGCAGCGGATTGGCCCGGCGCTTCCAGCTGGGGATCGGCAGCAGCAGGGCCGGCCGCTCCAGCTGCTGCAGACGCCGCACCAGTCCCGGCAGCAGGGGGGCCAGGCGTGCGGACTTGGGTTCACGGCGCAGCTGCAGCAGTGCCCTGCGGCCCTGGCCTGAATAGCTCACGGCTGCCCACCAGGGCAGGGGGGTGAACCCCCGCAGCCCCTGAGGCGGCAGCGGGCAGGGGGCCGGCAGGGGGGGGAGAAGCCAGTGCAGGGGGCCCAGAAAAGGGATCCATGGGCTGGCGGGCTTGGGCTGGTCGGCCATGGCGGGCAGGACACCTGCCGTCAGGATTGCCTCGTCTAGAGCGCCCGCAGCATGGCCACCAGGGTGCGGTGGGCGTCCTCGCTGTCGCTGAGGGTGTGGTCAAAGGCCACCTCCATGCGGGCACCATCCACCTCCAGCTCCATCGCCTCTGGGCGGATCGCCAGCATGCGGGCCTGCTGGGCAGCGCTGATGGCCCCGTAGTGGCGGGCATAGGCCAGCACGGCCTCAGGGTGATCGTCGTTCATGTGGCGACAGATCCGATCGCTCACGGCGGGGGTGAGGGGGTCGGCGGCCATGGCAGCGGGGAGGAGAGCAGGCTGATTCTGGAATGGGCTTCAGCTGCCCGCGAAGCGCAGCCACAGCAGCCAGCCCAGCCGGATGGCGCTGAAGCTCACGTAGCCGGCCAGCACCACGAACAGGGCCATCGACAGCCAGGTGCGCAGCTGATCCTTCATGGCCTGGAGAGTGCGGTTGCGGCCAGTCTGGCCATGCCGAGGGCGGCACTCAAGCCCGGCCGGTTGAGCACCGGCAGTCCGCCCAGCTGCTGGGCCCGGATGCGCCGCCACTGGGGGTTCACCGCCCCGCCGCCCACGCTGATCACCCGTTCCAGCGCGGGGGCTCCCAGGGCCTGCAGGCGCTGCCAGCCCGCCGCCTCGATGCGGGCCAGGCCCTCCAGCAGGCCCTGCAGGTAGCGCACATCGCTCACGGGGCGGGGCTCCAGCACGGGCTCCAGGCTGGGGTCGTCCACCGGGAACCGCTCGCCCCGGCCCGGCAGGGGGCGCAGCTGCAGGCCACTGGGGCAGCTGGGGTCGATCTGCCGGCTCAGCTCCCTGAGTTGGGCGTCGTTGTAAAACTGCCGCAGCACCCCAGCCCCGGCGTTGGAGGCGCCGCCCACCAGCCAGCGGCCGGCCAGCCGGTGGCAGCTCACGCCGGGCCCCTCGATCGGCCGCGGGCTCCACTGTTTAAGCACCAGGGTGGTGCCCAGCACGGCCACGCCGTCCCGGGGCTGGGGATCCGCCGCCAGCACGGCCGCATTGGCATCCGTGCTGCCCGCCACCACCCTGCAGGCCAGGGGGAGCCCCAGCCTCTGGGCTGCGCTGGGCTGCAGGCTGCCGAGCACATCACCGCTGGAGCGCACCGCAGGCAGGCCGCCGCTCCAGGGCTGCCCGCCGATGGCCCCACGCCAGCAGCGCCCCTGAAGATCCCAGCCCAGACGCAGGTTGTTGCCCTCCTCTCCCCAGCGCCAGTCGCCCAGCAGCCAGCCCATCAGCCAGTCGGCCTGATGGCGCAGCAGCCAGGGGCCCTGCTGTGCGCAGGCTGCGGCATTTTCCAGCAGGGCCAGGGCACGGGCCAGGCTGCCGCTGGCACTGGCCGCCGGCCCTTCGCCGACGATGGCCAGGGCCGCGCCGGCCTGGGCCGGGCAGGCCTGGTGGTAGGGCAAGGCCTGGTGCAGGGGAGCGGCGGCCGGTTCACCATCGCTGCGGCAGAGCAGCAGGGTGCCAGAGGTGCCATCGATGGCGATTGCCCCCACCTGGCTGCGCAGCTGCGGTGCCAGCCGGCTGCAGAGGGCGATCAGCCCTTCACGCCAGCCGCGTGGATCGCCGAACGGGTGCGGGTAGGGGCAAGCCCGTTCAGCAATTCGCTGACCCGTCTGGTCGGCGAGGGCGATCCGCATCCCACTGCTGCCCAGGTCCACTCCCAGGGCCAGGCAGAGCGCTGCCGCCATCGGGGGCGGGACGGCCGGCTCAGGCGGCGATGCGACTGGCCGTGACCTGCTTGAGGGTGGCCGCGATGGCCTCCACGTTCTCCCAGGGCAGATCGAGATCGCTGCGGCCGAAGTGGCCGTAGGCGGCAACGTCCTGGTAGAAGCGGCCGCCGCGCTGCTGGGGCAGCTGGCGCAGGCCGAAGGTCTCGATGATCGCGCCGGGGCGCAGGTCGAAGTGCTCCTGCACCAGAGCCGTGAGGTCGGCGTCGGCCAGCGCACCGGTGCCGAAGCTCTCCACCAGGATGCTCACCGGCTTGGCCACGCCGATGGCATAGCTGAGCTGCACTTCCGCCTTCCTGGCCAGGCCTGCCGCCACCAGGGCCTTGGCCACGTAGCGGGCGGCATAGGCGGCGGAGCGGTCCACCTTGGTGGGGTCCTTGCCGGAGAAGGCGCCACCGCCGTGGCGGGCATAGCCGCCATAGGTATCCACGATGATCTTGCGGCCGGTGAGGCCGGCATCGCCCTGGGGGCCGCCCACCACGAACTTGCCGGTGGGGTTCACCAGGAAGCGGGTGGTCTCCTGGCTCGGTTTGAGGCTGAGATCGCTGGTGGCCGGTTCCACCACGTGGCTCCAGAGGTCGGCAGCGATGCGCTCGCGCAGGGCCTTCTCCTCGGAGATCATGCTTCCATCGGGCAGGGCGATCTCGGCGGTGTGCTGGGTGGAGATCAGGATCGTGTCGATCGCCACCGGCATGTCGTCCTCGTACACCACGCTCACCTGGGTCTTGCCGTCGGGCAGCAGGTAGCCCAGGGTGCCGTTGTGGCGCACTTCAGCCAGGCGACGTGCCAGGCGGTGGGCGAGGCTGATCGGCAACGGCATCAGCTCGGGCGTTTCATCGCAGGCATAGCCGAACATGATTCCCTGGTCGCCCGCGCCGATCAGATCGAGGGGATCGCCGTCGTGGTCGTCGGCCTCATTCACCCCCTGGGCGATGTCGGGCGACTGCTGATCGAGGGCCACCAGCACGGCGCAGCTGTTGGCATCGAAGCCGCCGGCCCTGGCGCCGCTGTAGCCGATCCGTTCGATCACGCCCCGCACGAGCGTGTTGAAGTCCACCCGGGCGGTGGTGGTGACTTCGCCGGTGATCAGGCAGAGGCCTGTGTTCACCACGGTTTCGCAGGCCACCCGGGAGGCGGGATCCTGAGCCAGCAGGGCATCGAGCACCGCGTCGCTCACCTGATCGCAGATCTTGTCGGGATGGCCCTCGGTGACCGATTCCGAGGTGAAGACATAACGGCGAGCCATCAGCAGCCTTCCTGAGGCAAAGGTGACCCACCTTATCCCCACCTTTTCGGCGCGCGCCCCCACTCCCGACTGCGGACATCGGGATTTCTGCCCCGTCTCAGGCCTGGACGGTCAGTTCGCTCCAGTGGTGCACCTGGGCAAAGCTGGGGTCGAGGGGGGGGCGGCGGCGCCAGGCGGCGGTGTAGCCCAGCACCACTGCTACCCCCGCGGCGCGCGCCATGCGCAGATCGCTGTTGGCATCGCCGATCAGGGCGCAGGCTCCGGCCGGCACCCCCAGCTCATGGCAGAGGGCATGCACGGCTTGCGGATCCGGTTTGCAGGGGCTGTGGTCCGCGCTCCAGCTGGCCTGAAAGTGGCCGCTCAGTTCCTGGCTGGCCAGAAAGGCCTGAATGCCTGCCAGCTCGTCGTTGCTGATCACCGCACAGCGCACATCCGCCGTGGCCAACTGCGCCACCAGCGCGTGGAGTCCGTCCGTGGCCTGGGGATGGTGCGGGCTGCCCATGCCATGCAGGCCATCGGTGGCGGCAAACACCGCCTCGCCCAGGGCCAGGGCCTCCGGCCAGCCCAGGCCCACTTGGGCCAGGGTGGTGGCCGTGGAGATCAGGTTCTGGGTGCGGCTGGCCACTGCGGTGGTGCCAGCCGGATGCACGCCGCCGGCGTCCAGGCCGTAGGCCCGCCGCAGCAGGTCGTCCACCTCGGCGAGTTGCTCCGGCAGCAGCTCGGGGTGGTGTGCCGCCAGCAGGCGGAGACAATGAAAAACCCTGGCCTGGGCCAGGGCATGGAGCATGGGCTCGCTGATCGAGAGGGTGCCGTCCTTGTCGAACAGCACCGCCTGGATCGGTTGGTTGGTCGGGCCGATCGGTTCGCCCCGTAGCAGCAGCTGGGCCACGGGATGTGTCGATTAGTCGAGGGTGACGCCCATGGGCTCGTTGTCCTCGGCCTGCTCCAGCAGCATCTGCTTGTAGCGGGCGGCCATCTCCTCGGCCTTGTCGAACACCTTCTGGGGATCGGTGAGCATGTCGCCGGGCTCGGGTTCGAGGGCCTTGGTGGAGAGGGAGATCCGGCCGCGCTCGGCGTCGAGATCGATGATCATCACCTTCATCTGGTCGTTCACATTGAGCACCGTGTGCGGTGTCTCGATGTGTTCGTGGCTGATCTCGGAGATGTGCAGCAGGCCGCTCACGCCACCGATGTCGATGAAGGCGCCGTAGGGCTTGATGCCGCGAACGGTGCCGAGCACCACTTCGCCCACTTCGAGGCGATTCATCTTGCGCTCCACCAGGGCGCGGCGATGGCTGAGCACCAGGCGGTTGCGCTCCTCATCCACCTCCAGGAATTTGAGGGGTAGGAAGTCGGCCACCAGCTCTTCCTTGGCCTTGCGGGTGCTGATGTGGCTGCCGGGGATGAAGCCGCGCAGGCCCTCCACCCGCACCAAGGCACCACCGCGGTTGGTGGCGAACACCTCGCTGTAGATGGTGGCGTCTTCCTTCTGCAGCTGGCGCACCCGCTCCCAGGCGCGCTGGTACTCGATCCGCCGGATGGAGAGCGAGAGTTGCCCGTCCTCGTTCTCCTCACTCATGATGAAGAACTCGCGGATCTCGCCGGGCTGCAGTACGTCGCTGAGGCCCTCCACGCGGTTGATCGACACCTCCTGCAGGGGCATGAATGCCGCTGTTTTGGCGCCGATATCGATCATGGCGCCCTTCGATTCCAGGGCGAACACCGTGCCGTTTACGACGTCGCCGGGCTTGAAGTTGTAGTCGTACTTGCTCAGCAGGGAGGCAAATTCATCCAGCGTGAAGCCCGCTCCATCAAAGTCGCGGCCTGCTCCGCGGCTACTCGATTCATCTGCGCTGGGAACCTCTTCCGGAATATCGAGGTCGGCTGCTGCTTCAGCTGCGAGATCCAGATCCAGATCGACCTCGGTGGTGCTCGCTTCGGAAGTGGTCACGGTCATGGGATGCGGGCGGTCTGCCGGAGGCAGGACGAGATGGATTCAGATGAGCCACCGCCTGCGACCCAACTGAACCATCCACTGTACCAAGCGGCTCTGTCAGGACAGGGCAGCCACAGGAGCCTGCTTCACCCGGTTCACCACCCGCCGGTTCAGCCCTTCCAGCGTTGCCACAAAATCAGCGACACCCTGGAACTGGCGGTACACCGAGGCAAAGCGCACATAGGCAACCTCGCTCATCCCACTCAGTTGCTCCAGCACCATCTCACCGATTTCGGCACTTTTCACCTCGCGACCGCTGCGTTGTTGCAGCTGCAGTTCGATGTCATCCACCACACTTTCCAGCCTGGCTGGTTCAAGACCTGTTTTTTCGCAGGCGCGCAACAGGCCATGCAGAAGCTTGGAGCGGTTGAAAGTTTCGCGGTGGCCGTTGCGTTTCACCACGGTGATCGGCACCGTTTCCACCCGTTCGTAGGTGGTGAAGCGGAAGTCGCAGTTCAGGCACTCGCGACGACGGCGCACGCTGCGGCCACTGTCGGCTGAACGGGATTCCAGCACCCGACTATCTGTGTGCTGGCAGGAGGGGCATTGCATCCCCGCACATCCGGGTGACTTTACGGAGTTTAATCATGCGATCTCCGCTTGAGAAGGGCTTGAGAACGGCCCTGCGGCGTTTTGTTGCTGAACGGTCCGCCAAAAAAAAGCCCCTGGGGTTTCCAGGGGCAGGCGAAATGGTGGTTTTGTTGACGGTTGGGCGGTCACTTGCCGATCTTCGGGGGATCGCGGAAGGCGATGGCGAAGAACAGGGTGGAAATGGCCAGAGCCAAGATCAGGATGTAGGCAAAGCTCTCCATGGGGTCTGCTCCTGGTCAGCTGAGGGTGGAGCCAGCCGGGGGCACATAGCCCTCCGGCAGGCGGCGGGTCGACTTGTCGCCCAGTTTCTGGAACAGGCCGAACTCCACTTGCTCGCCGAGGTCGGGATCGATACCGGCGAACACATCACGGTAGAGGGTGCGGGCCCCATGCCAGATGTGGCCGAAGAAGAAGAGCAGGGCGAAGGTTGCATGCCCGAAGGTGAACCAGCCGCGCGGCGAGCTGCGGAAGGTGCCATCGGAGTGGTAAGTCTCGCGGTCGAAGTCGAAGGCTTCACCCAGTTGGGCCTTGCGGGCCAGGCGCTTCACGTCGGCTGGATCGGTGAAGGTCTGGCCGTTGAGGGCACCGCCGTACACGGTGGCCTTCACGCCACTCTGTTCAAAGGAGTACTTGGCCTCTGCGCGGCGGAAGGGGATGTCCGCCCGCACAATGCCGTCCTGGTCCTGGAGAACCACGGGGAAGTTCTCAAAGAAGTTCGGCAGGCGACGCACGTCCAGTTCACGTCCTTCCTTATCGGTGAAGGAGATGTGGCCAAGCCAGCCGGTGGGCAGGCCGTCGCCGTTCACCATCGGACCCACACGGAACAGGCCGCCCTTGGCCGGACTGTTGCCCACGTAGTCGTAGAAGGCGAGCTTCTCAGGAATGGCACCGTAGGCCTGCTCGCGGCTGGCGCCGTTGTCGATCGCGGTCTGCACGCGCCGGCTGATTTCAGCCTTGAAATAGCCCTGATCCCACTGGAAGCGGGTGGGGCCGAACAGCTCAACGGGAGTGGCCGCAGCGCCATACCACATTGTGCCGGCCACCACGAAGGCCGCGAAGAACACGGCGGCAATGGCCGAGGCCAGAACCGTCTCGATGTTGCCCATCCGCAGAGCTTTGTAGAGACGCTCGGGAGGACGGGTGGTGATGTGAAAGATGCCGGCGATGATGCCGACGATGCCGGCGGCGATGTGGTGGGCCACGATTCCGCCTGGATTGAAGGGGTTGAAGCCCTCGGGACCCCAGGCTGGCTGCACTGGCTCCAGGTGACCGCCGAGCCCATAGGCATCGCTCACCCACATGCCCGGACCGAAGACTCCGGTGAGGTGGAAGGCTCCGAAGCCGAAGCAGGCCAGACCGGCCAGCAGCAGGTGGATGCCGAAGATCTTGGGCAGATCAAGGGCCGGTTCGCCAGTGCGTGGGTCCTGCCAGATCTCCAGATCCCAATAGGTCCAGTGCCAGATCGCGGCCAGGAACAGCAGACCACTGAAAATGATGTGGGCGGCAGCGACGCCCTCGAAGCTCCAGAAGCCAGGATCCACACCGGTCTCGCCGGTGATGCTCCAGCCGCCCCAGCTGCCGGTCACGCCCAGGCGCGCCATGAAGGGCATCACAAACATGCCCTGGCGCCACATCGGGTTGAGCACAGGGTCGGATGGATCAAAGATCGCGAGCTCGTAGAGAGCCATGGAGCCGGCCCAGCCGGCCACCAGTGCGGTGTGCATGAGGTGCACGGCGAGCAAGCGGCCCGGGTCGTTGATCACGACCGTGTGCACCCGATACCAGGGCAATCCCATGGGGAGACGTTCTGGGGAGGGTTGGGCGATCGTAAGGGGCGCACCGCGCCAGCCGCGGCGCTGGTAACGGTCCGCAACGGGGCGGCCCAGAATGGCGCCAGCCGCCTGAATCGCCATGCCCGTGATCCGCTTTGTGCGCGAGGGCCGGGATGTGGAGTGCTATCCCGGGGAGAACCTGCGCGAGGTGGCGCTGCGGGAGGGAATTCAGCTCTACGGGCTGAAGGGCACCCTGGGGAACTGCGGTGGTTGCGGCCAGTGCATCACCTGCTTCGTGGAAGTTCCGGAGGGCACAGCCGCCCAGGCGCTCAGTGCCCGCACGGTTGTGGAGGAGCAGAAGCTGCGGCGTCGCCCCCAGGAGTGGCGCCTGGCCTGTCAGGCCCTGGTGCAGCAATCGCTGCTGGTGATCACCAGGCCCCAGGTGGGTCTGGCCGACAAGCAGGGGCTGGTGGCCAACGCCCTGGCCCAGCCCCTGCCTGCCGGCCCCACCAGCTGGCAGCAGGCAGATCTGGAGCCGGAGCCCGAGCTGGCTGCGGAGGAGGGGGCTGAGCCCGAATCTCAGGCAGGGAGCATCGCCGATGGGCAGGGCGCTGAATCCCCTTGAGACCTTCACCAGGGCAGGCCTCCCGCAACGACCAGTGAACCGTCCGGATTGCCGCAGGGTTGCCGGTGATACCCTCCCAGCAACCACAGCACTGCCATGGAAACCAACGATCTCGGCTTTGTCGCCAGTCTGATGTTCGTCCTGGTTCCCACCGTGTTTCTGCTGGTGCTCTACATCCAGACCAGCAGCCGCCAGGGCAGCTGAAGCGGCCCGCGGGCGCTGGCCTCTGCCTGACCGCCCCTCAGCGCTTGGCTTCCGGTTCCCTCACCAGCAACACCGGGGCCGGGGCATGCACCCGGATGTAGTCGCTCACGGAGCTACCCAGCAGCCGGTCGAGGTCCACCAGCGCCCGGGCCACCACCGGACGGCGGTCCTGCGAGGCGATCACCAGCAGGTCGGTGCCGAGCTCTTCGGCTGCCGAGCACACCGTGCGTCCGATGTCGCTGCCGGTGCGGTGCACGGCCCGGAGCTCCACGCCGAGGCCGCGCGCCCGCTGCACTGCCTGATCCAGCACCTCATCGGCGGGTGACTTTCCGCCCCGGGACGGGGTCACGTCCTGGCGGCTGACGTGCACACCGGTGAGCGTGCCGCCGGGAATCTCCCGCACCAGTTCACAGGCCAGCTTGAGGGCGTCATCGCCTACGCCGGTGCCATCAACGGTCACCATCACCCGGTTGATGTGGCGCACATAGAGGTCGTCCCGCACCAGCAGCATCGGCCGGGTGGAGAGCTGGAACACGTACTGGCTGGCGCTGTTGCCGAGAATTGACTGCAGCCGGTTGAGGCCGCGGGAGCCCATCACGATCAGATCGGAATCGAACTCGTCCGCCACCCGCAGCACGGTCTGTTTGGTGTCGCCCTGGCGGATGATCGTGTTCACCTCGCTGGGGTCGAGGCCGAGGCGGGCCACGGCGGCCGCCATGATGCCGGCGGCTTTCTGCCAGTGCTCCTGCACATCTTCCCCGCCCTGTTCGGGCACCACGTGCAGGAGGTTGACGCGAGCCTGGCGCACCACGGGGATGTCGCGCAGCATGCGCACCATCTCTTCCACGTGGCCCTTGCCGGAGTCAGCGATCAGAACGTTGCGGAACACGGAACCAACACCTGTCTCCACGGCAGCCTATGGCTGTTCACCGAACGCCCAGCCCTGAACCATGCAGACCGTGATGGAGTGTGGCCAATGGACGCTGCGCCGCAGGGTGCTGCCCCAGCACACCGACCATGCCGGGGTGATGTGGCATGGGGCCTATCTGGCCTGGCTGGAGGAGGGAAGGGTGGAGGCGCTGGCCGGGGTTGGCCTGGCCTATGGGGATCTCTCGGGTCGTGGCCTGGAGCTGCCGGTGGTGGCGATGACGATCCAGTACCTGCAGCCGCTTCGGCATGGGGATCTGGTGGATGTGGTGAGTCAGGTGCTGCCGCGAAGGGGGCTGAAACTCACCTGGCACAGTCGTTTTCTCAGCGCTGCAGAGGGGCTGGCGGCCGAGGCCAGGGTGGACCTGGTGCTGGTGGACCGCCATGCCCAGCCATTGGCGGCGGGGGCTGGCGGACAGGTCTTCCGGCTGCGGCGGCGCTGGCCGGACGACCTGGCGGCCGCCGCGACCGCCCTGGCCCGTGGACAGAGCTAATCTCAGTACAGATGTACTGATGCCATGAGTCGGAAGGCGGTCGCTGGCGTTGCTGCCAGTGGCGTGCGGTTCAATCCTGCTGAGGTTCTGGAGGCCGGTGGTGACAGGCGGGACGGGGGCCTTGCCTTGGCAGTCGCCGGGGCAGGGAAGGGCCTGCCGGTTGGGTCGTGCAGGCGGGGATGGGGGTATGAGCGGCGGCTCTGGTGGTTGCTCTGGTCGGCCTGCCCTGGCCTCGGTTGGGTGAGTCTGGTGGCCATCGAGGCCCACTTCGGCGGCCTGGCAGAGGCCTGGCTTGCCCCCGTGGATCGCTTTCCCCGCCTCGCGGGAGTGGCAACCGACTGGCGTCGGCGGCTGGAGCACTTTCGCCAGCACTGGGGGGAGAGGCCGCTGGAACGGTGGTCGGCCCAGGTTCAGGGGGGCAGGACGGTGCTGCTGCCTGGAGATCCCGCCTCCCCGCAGGCCCTGCGCGAACTCTCCCGGCCCCCCCTCGGGCTCTATTGGCGGGGCTGTGGATCGCTGTGGCCGCTGCTCGCCCGTCGGCAGGCCGTGGCGGTGGTGGGCACCCGGCGGCCCTCCCGGGCTGGGCTGGCCATGGCCGAGGACCTGGGGCGGGCCCTCGCCCAGGCTGGCTGGCCGGTGGTGAGCGGCCTGGCCGATGGCATCGACGCGGCCTGTCATCGCGGCTGTCTGCAGGCGGAGGGGCGTCCTGTGGCAGTGCTCGGCACCCCCCTGGAGAGGGTGTATCCAAGCCACCACCGCAACCTGCAGGCCCAGGTGGGTCGGCGGGGCCTGTTGATCAGCGAACAGCCTCCCCGCTCATCGGTGTGTGCCGGTCATTTCGCGGCCCGCAATCGGCTGCAGGTGGCGCTGGCCAGTGCGGTGGTTCTGGTGGAATGCCCGGACCGGAGTGGGGCCCTGCACTCGGCCCAACTGGCCTGGCAGCAGCAGTTGCCGCTCTGGGTGGTGCCGGGGGATGCCGCTCGGCTCTCGGCCCGGGGCAGCAATCGCTGGCTGGGCCGGGGGGCCACCCTGCTGTTGGAGCCCTCGGATCTGATCCGTCAGCTGGGGGTGGGGCCCCTCGGATCCCGGCCCGTGGCCGTGCGCTCACCACAGGGGGCTGGGACAAGGGATTCGCTGGATCCGGAGTTGTTGCACGCCCTGGCCGATGGCGCATCGCTGGAGCAGCTCTGTCTTGCGCTGGCGCAACCAGCAGCCGTTCTCGCGTCCCGGCTGCTGGCCCTGGAGCTGGCCGGTGTGGTGCAGTCCGAACCTGGACTGCACTGGCGTCCCCGTTCAGTGGATTGACCCGTTCACCGGATTGAATGGACGGGATTGGTTCAACGCTTTGCCCTGGCGCTCCACCCCAGCTCCACGCCAGCCACAAGGGCAGGCCGGGTCAGTCCTGGTGCAGCCTGTGGAGGTTGACTTGGCTGCCGGTGAGCTGCTGGCCTGGCGCCGCCAGCAGCTCATGGAAGGGGGGAGGCCAGAGGAGCTCGACTGGCTGCTGGAGCTGGTGGCCGGCGTGGACTGGGCCACGCTGCAGCGTCTGCGCCTTGATCCCCGCCGAAGACTGCGGATGCGCGCCTCGCTCGGCCAGCTGGCCGTCCTGTGGACGTCCCATATGGAGACTGCCCAGCCGCTGCAGTACCTGGCGGGTGTGTGTCCCTGGCGGGATCTGAACCTGACGGTGGCACCGGGTGTGCTTATTCCGCGCCCGGAAACCGAGCTGCTGGTGGAGCTGGCCCAGGCTCACTGGCTCGAGGCCTCTCCACCGCTCTGGGCCGACCTGGGCACGGGCTCGGCCTGCCTTGCCGTTGCCCTGGCCCGGCTCTGGCCCGAGGGGGAGGGCCTGGCGGTGGATTGCAGCCCCCAGGCGCTTCAGCAAGCGGAGCGGAATCTGCGCGGCCAGGGTGTGCAGGAGCGGGTGCGCCTGCTGGCCGGCAGCTGGTGGGAGCCGCTCCGCCCCTGGTGGGGGAGGCTGAACCTGGTGGTCGCCAACCCTCCCTATATCCCCACTGCCGTGTGGGACCAACTGGAGCCGGTCGTACGGGATCATGAACCGCGCATCGCTCTCGATGGCGGCATTGATGGTCTGAAAGCCATCCGGGCCATTGCGGTTGGCGCCAGCAAGGCCCTGGCACCCGGGGGCTGGCTGTTGCTGGAGCATCACCATGATCAGAGTGATGCTGTTCTCTCCCAGCTGCGCGAGGGGGGCCTGGGCCCCGTCACAACCCATTGCGATCTGGAGGGCATCCGGCGTTTCGCCATTGCTCGCCGTGGCCCTGCTGCTTCCGCTCCCCTCAGCGCACCATGACCCAAGCCCCACCCCCCGAGGCCCTGCCAGCGGCGCTGCTGGCCGAGCGTCTCCGCGCAGGGGCGGTGGCCCTGATGCCCACCGACACCCTGCCGGCTCTGGCCGCAATCCCGGCGTTCGCCAGCCGGATCTGGGAGCTCAAGCAGCGCCCCCTCGACAAGCCCCTGATCCTGATGGGTGCGGATCTGCCCCAGCTCCAGGCCGTGGTTGGCGTTTCCTGGCGCCCGGAATGGTCGGCGATGGCCGCCCAGGGCTGGCCAGGCCCCCTCACCCTGGTGCTGCCGGCCAAGGGCAGCCTCATCGATCAGCTGCATCCGGGAGGGTGCAGTCTTGGTCTGCGCATTCCCGCCTGTGCCGAGACCCGGGAGCTGCTGGGCCAGAGCGGGGTTCTGGCCACCACCAGCGCCAACCCCTCCGGCGTGGCGGCGGCCCGCGATGCGGAGGCCGCGTGCCGTTTCTTCCCGGGGCTGCCCCTGCTGGCGCCCATTCCCTGGCCGGCCGCTTCGGGTCTGGCCAGCACAGTATTGGCCTGGCAGGGGGGGGAGGACGGCGCGGCGGACAGGGCAGGTTGGCGGGTGCTCCGCCAGGGTGCTTTCGTGCTTCCTGATCGTCTCCCCTGAACAGCTCATGGCTGCGCTGGTGCTGGTGCTGCTGGTCACCATGGCGATCTATGCCTGGATCGCCTCCCCCTTGATCATCGGCGGCACGGTGGTGCTCAAGGCCCTGTGGCTGGCGTGGCTGCCGCTGCTGCTGCTGGGGTGGCTGCTGGCCGGCCAGGATGATTCCTAGGCTTAACCATCCCATCACGTTGGGCATGGTGCGCTGGCGGCGGATCACGATGGCTGCGCTGCTCCTGGCCCAAGGGCTGGGGGTGCTGCCGGCGGAAGGGTTCTCCCCTGCCAGCGTCCGCGCCCAAGGGCAGCCCCAGCCCTCTTCTCCGGCACCCGCAGCAGCGAGACCCCGCACGGAACTGCGGGGTGTGTGGCTCACTGCCAACGACATGCCGGTGCTGCGCGATCGCGAGCGCATGCAGCAGATGGTGGCCCAGCTCGCCCGGCTCAACTTCAACACCCTCTACCCGGTGGTGTGGAACGGCGGCATCACCTACTACCCCAGCGAGGTGGTGCAGGGGCGGGGGCTGCAGGATTTCACCTTTCGTGGCCTCCAGGGCCAGGATGTGATCGGGGAGCTGATTGCCGAGGGCCGTCGCCAGGGGCTGCTGGTGATTCCCTGGTTTGAATTCGGCTTTATGGCGGCCCCTGGCTCTGAGCTGGCCCGTCGTCACAGCGCCTGGCTCACCAGCAAGCAGGACGGCACGCTCACGTCAATCAGCGCTGCGGGAGAGGTGAAGTGGCTGAATCCCTTCCGTCCTGAGGTTCAGCAGCTGATCACCGATCTGGTGCTGGAGGTGGTGGGCAAGTACGGAGCGGATGGCATCCAGTTCGATGACCACACCACCCTGCCCAGGGAGTTCGGCTACGACCCCTTCACCGTGGCGCTCTACCGCAGGGAAACGGGCCGCAACCCTCCCGCCAACCCTGCCGATCCGGCCTGGGTGAAGTGGCGGGCTGACAAGATCACCGCCTTCATGGATCGGCTCAGCAAGGCGGTGCGTGCCCGGCGTCCCGGGGCGATTGTGTCCATTTCCCCCAACTACTACGACTTCGCCTACAAGCTCCAGCTCCAGGACTGGCGGGCCTGGGTGCGTCAGGGCATCGCCGATGAGCTGCTGGTGCAGATCTACAGGCCGGATCTGGAGAGCTTCACCCCGCACATGTGGCGGCCCGAGGTGCAGGAAGCGCGTCAGCGCATCCCCACGGCGATGGCGATCCTCAGTGGCCAGCGCAATAGGCCCACCCCCGCCCAGCTGATGCAGCAGAAGGTGCTGGCCAGCCGGCAGGCTGGCCTTGGCGTGGCCTTCTTCTATCTGGAGTCGCTCTGGAATCTCGGCCCTGAGTCCGCCGAGCAACGGCAGGCCACGCTGGCTGGGTTGTTTGCTGTCCCTGCAGCCAGGCTTGGCGCGGGGGGGGCTGGCGCGTTGCCGCCAGCCACCACCCAGCCGCTTCAACCGGCTTCGTCCACGCTTCCTCAGCTGGGGCTGCCGGTGGCTCCCCCACCCCCTCCCGCACCGCTCAAGCCCTGGCCTGGATCGTTACCCCCCATCCCCTGAAGGCCATTCAGCTCCTGAAGGCAATCTGCTTAAAGCCGGCTAACGGATTTGAACCGATGGCCTTCGCTTTACAAAAGCGCTGCTCTACCGCTGAGCTAAGCCGGCCTGGGCAGTGCCCTCAGCGGAGCTTATCGCCCCAGGGGTGAGCGCCAGCGACCAGAGCAGTAGCTCGGTGCGGTTGCCGCAGCCGGTCTTGGCCAGCAGGGTGGAGATGTGACTCTCCACCGTGCGTGGACTCACCACCAGCACGCCAGCAATCCCACGGTTGCTGAGCCCTCTTCGCAAGGCCCCCAGCACGCGGGCTTCGGCTGGGGTGATCGGCTCAGGATGATCGACGGTTGGCATGGCGTGCACCGGAGGTCCCCCACAGGGTTGCCACCTTGCAGGTATAGCGGGTCACACCTCCAGGGGATCCGCGGCGGTGGCGGGGGCAGGTTCAACGATCTGCCGCGTGCGCCGGATCGGCAGGTTGGCCACCAGGGCCGTGACCCGGTCTTCGGTGGCCAGGCTCACATCCCCCTCCTCCAGATCGATTTCCACATAGCGGCTCACCACCTCCAGAATCTCCCGGCGCATCTGCTCCAGCAGCTCGGGGTTGAGATCGCTGCGGTCATGGGCCAGCACCAGCTGCAGCCGCTGCCTGGCGGTGCCGGCACTGTTGGCTTGCCGGCCCAGGAGCTTGTTGATCACGTCACGCAGGGACATCGGCTCAGAAGATCTTGGTGTTCATCAGGCGGCCGATCTTGGCCCGCAGTCCCTGACGTTCCTTGCTGGGGTCGATCAGGGCCACGTCCTCGCCGAGCAGGCGACGAGCCACGTTGGTGTAGGCGCGGGCGGCCGGTGAATGGGTGCCATTCAGGGTGAGGGGCTCACCGCGGTTGGTGCTCACGATCACCTGTTCATCTTCAAGCACCAGCCCCAGCAGGGGCAGGGCCAGGATGTCGGTGACGTCATCAACCGCCAGCATCTCCTGGTTGGCCATCATCCGCGGCCGCACGCGGTTGAGCACCAGCTGGATCGGCTTCACGCCCTCGCTGTTGAGCAGGCCGATCACCCGGTCGGCATCACGAACGGCGGACACTTCCGGGGTGGTGACCACGATGGCCTCGCTGGCGGCCGCCATGGCGTTGCGGAACCCCCCCTCGATGCCAGCAGGTGCGTCGATCAGCACGTAGTCGAAGTGTTCGCCCACCATCTGGGCGATCTTCTGCATGTCCTCGGGGGTGAGCCACTCGAGCATGCGGGGGTTGCCTGCCGGCAGCAGGGCCAGGTTTGGCTCCTGCTTGTGCTTCACCAGGGCCTGCTCGAGCCGGCAACTGCCGGCCAGCACCTCCTGGGCGGTGAACACGATGCGGTTCTCGAGCCCCAGCAGCAGGTCGAGGTTGCGCAGGCCGAAGTCGGCATCGAGCACTGCTGTGCGGGCACCCTGCCTGGCCAGGGCGATGCCCAGGTTGGCGGTGAGGGTGGTTTTCCCCACACCTCCCTTGCCCGAGCAGATCAGGATGAAGCGAGTGGACGAGGCTGTCACGGCTTGGCCTGGTGTGGCAGCAGGTTAAAGCCATGCAGCCAATGGAAAGTCAGGTAGCGTGCCGCCCTGGCTGCTGACACGCCGTGCGCCACACCCACCAACGTCTGCTGGTGATGCCCGAGGACGGGGGGCAAGCGGTTGTCGATCTGATCGCATCCACCCGCCAGCAGCTCCTGCTCAAGCAGTTCAAGCTGGAGAGCCCCGCCGTTCTCGACGCCCTTCTTGACGCTCACCGCCGAGGCGTTGAGGTGCGGGCGATGCTCAATCCCTACACATCAGGTGGCGATCGCTGGAATGACGCCGCCTTCAGCCAGCTGGAGGCGGCTGGCATCGCGGTGAGCTGGACCAGTGATGCCTTCCCCGTGACCCATGAGAAGTCGATGGTGTTTGATCGGGAATCGGCCCTGATCTCCACCTTCAATCTGTCCGATAAATACTTCACCCAGACCCGGGATTACGGCGTTCTTACCCATGCGCCTGCCGTGGTGGCCGAGGTGATCGCCGGTTTTGAAGCCGATTGGAACCGTCAGCCATTCAAGCCCGATCTGGAGGTGGGCCTGGTGTGGAGCAATCAGCACAGCCGCGGCCAGCTGGCACGCATCATCGACATGGCCAGACGAAGCCTTTGGATTCAGCATCCCAAGTTCGTAGATGCGGTGATTCTGGAGCGCATCATTGCGGCTCGCGAACGCGGCGTGAAGGTGCATTTCCTCTGCGGAGGTAAGCATGGGATTTCTGATTGGGATATCTATGACACCTTCTCTTCGCTGCGAATTATGGAGAGATTTGGGGTGAAAGTGCGGCGGCAAAAGCATCTCAAGCTCCATGCCAAACTGGTGCTGGTGGATGACCACTACGCCCAGACGGGTTCGATGAACATCGATCGAAGTGCCTTCGATGTGCGGCGGGAACTAGGCATCGAGTCCGATGCGCCGGATGTGGTGGAGCGGTTGCGCCAGACCTTTGAATCCGACTGGGATCAGGCGAGCCCCTACCACGCTCCGGATCCTCTCGATCCCAGTCAGCATGAGGCGGGCGAGTTGCCGCCGGATCCGCACTTCGTGCATGACTGACCCGTTTTTGCCCGGCTCCACCTCGGCGGGCGAAGGCCTTGCCCCCAGGCCTGGGCTGGCAGCACTGTTCATCGGCATGCTCCAGGTGGCTCTCTCCGCTTTTGGCGGCGGCCTGTCCGCCTGGAGTCAGCGGATTGTGGTGGAGCAGCGCCGCTGGATGACCAACGAACAGTTCCTCACCGGACTCACGGTGGCGCGGCTGTTCCCGGGGCCGAATCAGATCAACATGGCCGTGTACATCGGTGCTGAATTCCGGGGGCTGCCGGGGGCCCTGGCGGCGATGGCCGGCATGCTGCTGGTGCCCTTCAGCCTGTTGATGGCCCTGGGGTTTCTCTATTTCCAGGTGCATGAGCTGCCCGCCGTCGACCGGGTGCTGGCCGGCGTGGTCGCGGCGGCCGCCGGCATGGCCCTGTCGATGGGATTCAAGATCCTCGATCAATACTGGAAGGATCCGGTGGCGCTGGTTCTGGCGGGGGCTGTGCTGCTCGCGCTCAGCGTGTTTCACGCCAGGTTGGTGCCGGTGGTTCTGATCAGTGGGCCCCTGGCCATGGCCTGGTACTGGCCCCGGCCGTCCAGGAGAGCATCCTGATGCCGGCGGTCTGGATCGCTGCGGCCTGCACGCCGGCGTCGATCTCCGATCTCTCCCGGCTGCTGCAGGTGATCGGCCAGTTTCTTTCCCTTTCCCTGTTCTCGCTGGGTGGGGGCAACACGCTGTTGGCCGAGTACCACCACCTGGCGGTGGATCAGTACTGCTGGCTCAGCGCTCGCCAGTTCGCCGACCTCTACGCCCTGGCAGAGGCCGCACCGGGGCCCAGTTCGATGATTGTGGGTCTGCTCGGTCTGGGTGCTGCCTGGCGCGAAGGTCCGGGCTGGGCCCTGTTGAGTGCCTTAGCGGCGGAGCTGGCCATCCTCCTGCCCTCCACCCTGGTGATGGTGCTGGCCTGCCTGAGCTGGAAACGGCTGGACCAGTCGCCCCTGCGCGTGGCGTTTGAGCGGGCCATGGGCCCCATCACCCTCGGCATCCTGTTCGCTGTGGGCCTCAAGATCCTGCGCAGCGCTGACACCGATGCCGCGGGCGTGCTGATGTCCTGCCTGGTGTGCGTGCTGATGTTGCGCACCCGGATCTCGCCCCTCTTGTTCATGGCGGTGGCCGGGGGACTGGGGGCCTTCGGCCTGATCAACCGTTGAGCGGCCAGAGCGGATCCGCCGGGGTGAGCCGGATCATCCCATTCTCCAGGCAGGCCTGCTCCGCCAGGCCGGCCGGCGGCAGATCCTCCGGTCCCCTGGCCACGGCATCGGCGATCCGCAGCTGCAGGGGCCGCAGTTGCAGGGCCACGATTTTGGCCGTGGGATCCCCCTGGCTGCCGGCATGGGCAGCGCCGCGCAGCCGTCCCCACACCCGCACATCGCCCCCGGCACTCACACGGGCTCCTGGATTCACATCCCCCAGCACCAGCAGCGAGCCCGCAACCTCCAGGTGATCGCCGGCCCGCAGGGTGCCCTGGTGCACGGTGAGCGCACGGCTGGGTGGCTCCGGCGGGCCCGACGCTGCCCTAGTCCCAGTCCCAGTCCCAGTCAGGGGAGCGCTCGTGGGCAGCCCAAGGGCTGCGGCTGCCGCCCGCGTGAGCGGGTCGGTGGCGCAGAGCCCGGCCAGATTCACGCCCAGGGAGGCCATCCGTTCAGCCACGGCGCGCAGGGCGCGCACGTCGAGTCGCCAGCTGCCGCTGGCCAGCCCGAGGGCCTCCGGCAAGCCTCCCTGCGAGAGCAGCTTCGCCTGGTTCAGGCTGCGCTCCACCAGTTGGCAGGCCGGCGTGTCTCCCGGTGGCTCCGGCAGCACCAACCAGCCAGGAGCCCCGTCCCAACTGGCCCTGTACAGCTCTGCATCCATGGCTGCCGGCAGCATCAGTCGCTGATCAACTGGCGCAACTTAGGGGCCACTTCGGCCGGGTGGATCAGCCAGGCCCATTCCATCGGCGCGGTCAGGCTCTGCACCAGCGCTGAGCGCTGCTCCAGGGCCTCCAGCCGTTCCCCATCCCACAGGCGCAGGCCGCCCTTGTAGGCGTGGTAGCCCCGACTCTGCCGCTGCTGCAGACCACAGCTCACCTCGGCGCAGAACCCCTGGACTTCGGCCAACCGGCGGGCTTCGGCCAGCAGTTCCAGGCGTCTGCCCGGAGAGAGATGGCTCACGGCCGTGGCCTTGAGCAGCCGGCGTTCCAGCAGTCGCCTGCAGGGATCGGCCAGCTCCGGCGGGCCGCTCTCCCGCCAGCGCTGCAGGTGGTAGCCGGTGCGGATGTCGTCGTTGGCCAGGTAGGTGGGCAGGTCCAGATCCGCGGGTTCCCAGAGCCAGCGCGCCATCACCCCATCGGTCCACACCTGGGCAGGGCCGAGGGCCCGGGCCAGGGCGATGGCCTGGCGCAGCAGCCAGTTGCATACCACGTTCATCCGGTGGTTGTACACGGTGCGGTACATCAGGTTGCGCACCACCAGGTAGTGCTCCACGGCCATCAGCCCCTTGGGATGGATGGCCAGTCCCCCATCCGGAGCGAGGGTGAGGGCCGCCAGGATCCGCTCCAGATCGAGCCGCCCATAGGTGGTGCCCGTGCTGTAGCTGTCGCGCAGCAGGTAGTCGAGCCGGTCGCAGTCCAGCTGGCTGCTCACCAGGGCCTGGATGGCCGGGGTGTCCTTGGCCTGGCCGGTGAGCAAGCCGGCCACGGCCTCCGCGCAGCCAGGCGCAAAGGCCTCAAGGGGCTCCCGCAGGGCCGGGTGCTCCTGGATCAGCCGCGCCGACCACAGTTCATGTTTGAGGCCGAACATCTCCTCGCCTGTGTGGCTGAGGGGGGCATGGCCGAGGTCATGCAGCAGGGCCGCGGCATAGAGCACCCCCCGCTGGGCGGCCAGCTCCGGGTGGTGCCGCTCCAGTTGGCGCAGGGCCTGACGCGCCAGCTCCAGCACCCCCAGGGAGTGGGTGAAGCGGCTTGATTCGGCGCCGTGGAAGGTGAGAAAGGCAGGCCCCAGCTGGCGGATCCGCCGCAATCGCTGGAAGGGTTCGCTGTCGATCAGCGCGATGGCCAGGGCTTCAGCCGGCTCGGCCGTCTCCAGCCGGATCGCCCCATGGAGGGGGTCGTGATAGATCCGTTCCCGCACGTCCTCAGGTCTCCGGCGCTGGATTCGGTCGCGGCAGCCCTGCGGCCAGCAGCTTGGCGCCCTGATCCAGCCAGTCGTCGCCCTCGCCGCCGGGGTTGAGGGGTTCAGGTGCGGTGAGTCTGTGGTCGGGCTCGATGCCCTGGTTCTGAATGTCCCGGCCGCCGGGGGTGAGGTAGCGGGCCACGGTCACGGCCAGCCCGCTGCTGTCGCCTAGTGAGATCAGCGTCTGAATCAGGCCCTTGCCGTAGGTGCGGCTTCCGGCCAGTTCACTGCGGCCGTTGTCCTGCAGGGCGCCGGCCAGAATCTCGCTGGCGCTGGCTGTGCCGCCGTTCACCAGGGTGAGCATCGGTCCATCGAAGAGCTGGCCCGGCCCGGCCTGTTGCGGCGAGCTGAGGCCATCGCGGGCCTCCGTTTCCACGATCGGTTTGGAGTCGAGCAGGGCATCGGCCACGTTCAGCCCCGCGCTCACCAGCCCCCCGGAATTGTTGCGCAGGTCCAGCACCAGGCCCTCGATGCCTTGCCCCTGCAGATCCTGCAGTGCCTCCTTCACCTGCTCGGGCACCGGCTCGGCGAACTGGGTGATGCGCAGATAGCCGAGGGTGTGGCCCTCCACTCGCAGGCGCTTGCTGCGCACCGGCCTGAGGTCCACCTGCCGGCGTTCCAGTTCCAGCTCCCGGGTCTTGCCCTCGGTCTCCAGGATCTCCACCAGAACCGTGCTGCCGCTGGGGCCCCGTAGGGCCGCCGCGGTCTGGTCGAGGCCGAGCTCGCTGGTTGGCTGCCCATTCACCTGCAACACCGGTGAGCCGCTCCTGATCCGGGCCTCGGCGGCGGGCGAACCATCCAATGGGGCAATCACCACCACCTGCTGGTCGCTGGCCCGCAGCCCGAGTTGCAGGCCCACTCCGCTCACCGTGCCCTGGGTGCTGGCGCGCAGGGCCCCGTATTCCTCGGGGCGCAGCAGGCGCGTGTAGGGATCGCCCAGGGGGCTGAGCATGGCCTCAATGGCGTCGTAGGCATCGCCGGAGCTGCGGATCGGCCGCTCCAGGGCCTTCTGGCGCAGCCGCCGCCAGTGCACCTGCTCAAAGCGGGCGGGATCCAGATAGCTCTGGTTCACCAGGCGCCAGGCTTCCACCACCAGCTGCTGGGTATCACTGAGGGCCAGGGCGGCGGAAGCGGCACCCCCGCTGAGGGCGAAGGGAGGGGCCAGCACAGGCAGGCTGAGCACCAGGGCCAGCAGCAGACCCCCGGCGCGTTGCAGCAGTTGGGCTGGGAGGGAGGGTTGGGGCCGCGGTGCGCTCACGGGAGCTTCGAGGTGGTGCGTAGACTCTCGCAACCAATCCACCCAGCTGCATGGCGAACACTCCTGCTGGAAACACCGGGGGCGCCTCCAACCCCGTTTACAACTGGTTTGAGGAGCGCCTTGAGATCCAGGCGATCGCGGACGACATCTCCGCCAAATACGTGCCGCCGCACGTCAACATCTTTTACTGCCTGGGCGGCATCACCCTGGTGTGCTTCCTGATCCAGTTCGCGACGGGCTTCGCGATGACGTTCTATTACAAGCCCACTGTGACCGAGGCCTACGCCTCTGTGCAGTACCTCATGACGGACGTCAGCTTCGGCTGGCTGATCCGCTCCGTGCATCGCTGGAGCGCCTCGATGATGGTGCTGATGCTGATCCTTCACGTGTTCCGCGTGTACCTCACCGGCGGCTTCAAGCGCCCCCGTGAGCTCACCTGGGTCACCGGCGTGACCATGGCCGTGATCACCGTGAGTTTCGGCGTTACCGGCTACTCCCTCCCCTGGGACCAGGTTGGTTACTGGGCCGTGAAGATTGTGAGCGGTGTGCCTGCAGCCGTGCCCGTGGTTGGCGACTTCATGGTTGAGCTTCTCCGTGGCGGCGAAAGCGTGGGCCAGGCCACCCTCACCCGCTTCTACAGCCTTCACACCTTCGTGATGCCCTGGCTGCTGGCTGTGTTCATGCTCATGCACTTCCTGATGATCCGTAAGCAGGGCATCTCCGGTCCCCTCTGAGCAACGTCTGCCCCAAAAGCCCTCGCAAGCGTCGAAAAGCACCTGGCTCACGGGGCAGTTGCTTCAGTCCCTGCCAAATCCCGCCGCTCCTGTCCATTCCGCTCTAGGTTTCCCCCCTACTGGGCCTCCTGTCATGCACATCCTCAAGAAGCCTGATCTCACCGACCCCGCCCTGAGGGCCAAGCTGGCCAAGGGTATGGGCCACAACTATTACGGCGAGCCGGCCTGGCCGAACGACCTGCTGTACATGTTTCCCGTGGTGATTCTGGGCACCATCGGCTGCATCGTCGGTCTGGCTGTTCTTGATCCAGCCATGCTGGCCGACAAGGCTGATCCCTTCGCCACTCCTCTTGAGATTCTGCCCGAGTGGTACCTCTACCCCGTGTTCCAGATTCTCCGGGTTGTGCCGAACAAGCTCTTGGGGATTGCTCTGCAGACCATGATTCCCCTTGGTCTGATGCTGGTTCCATTCATTGAGAGCTTCAACAAGTTTCAGAATCCCTTCCGTCGTCCTGTGGCGATGGCTGTGTTCCTGTTCGGCACCTTCTTTACGATTTATCTCGGTATCGGTGCTGCACTGCCGATTGATAAATCGCTCACCCTGGGCCTTTTCTGATCAACCCGATCTTTTGCTTTTCCCAGATCGTTGATTGAAGGCATGCAACTGAACCGAGACCTTGGTCGCGGTTTTTTTGCCAGTCGTGCCTGCCAAGATCACCCCCCCCTGGTGCTGGCTGGCGGATCAGGCTTGTGGTTCATGGACCGAGGTCGAGCAGCTGCACGTCCGCAGGCTCAACCCGGAGAAAGTGGTGAAGCAGTAGAAACCCAACAATGGTCCAGGTCTGGTAGGTCCGGGCCTGTTGGCCCACCCAGGTGCCGGTTGGCCCATCAAAATACTCAGCCCACTGCTGGCGGGGTAGCTGGTTGAGCTGGCTCCAGTAGCACTCTTCCAGCATGGCCCGCATCTGGCCCATCAGCAGCACGTCTGCTCTGGGATTGCGCTGCTCGTGGATCAGCACGGCACTGGTGAGATACCAGAGCAGACTGGGCCAATGGCCGCCGTTGTGGTAACTCCATGGCCAGTTCTTGGGATCAGAGCCGGTCTTATCCGCCCACTCCTCCAATTCCATGGGTGGATGGCAGATGCGCATCGGCATCTGGGCCATCAGGTGCTGGCGGTTGTGCATCACCAGCCGAAACAGGGCACGCTCCTGGGGCGGAGCAAGGATCTCAAACAGGCAGGCCAGGGAATTCCCCAGGCTGTAAAAGCGAAAATCGGGCCTGCCAGTGCGCATGTTGCCGATCAGATAGCCACCCCTGTTTTCCAGCCAGTCCTGCAGCCAGGGGGGGATCACCTGGGGTTGCACGTTGAACTCGTTTTCGTGCTGCTGATCGCCGTACTGTTCGGTCGGCCGCCGTCGCAGCACCTGCATGGTTTTGCTGGTGACCCAGTAGTGCTTGAGCAAGAAACGGCGCAGGTCACGCAACCACTGGCGACTGAGCACCAACCGCTGTTCCAGTAGCCGACTGCCGGCCGTTTTCTGAGCCAGCTCCATCAACTGGCAGCAGCTGCGCAGGCAGCCGTAGAGCAGCACCTCCACTTCCAGGGGGGCTCCCCACACATCCATCGGACGGTCAATCATGAAGGCGCAGTCCGGCACAAACAGCACCGGCGTACCTTCAAAGGTGGGATGGAGCACCAGGTCCAGCAGCAACTGCACGCCGCGCTGCACGGGCTGACTGGTGCCGAAGGTCACATCCTGGCTTCTGCGTACATACATCCAGCAGAGAATCGGCCACCAGAGGCTGGCATCCACCGAGGTGATCCGCCCGATTGAGCGCTGGCCGTAGTCGGCCAGCAGCCGGCCGTTCTCTTCCACGAAGCTGGTGGGGAAGATGCCCCGGGTCTGGTAGGTCTTGCTCTGCAGGTCGAGGCAGGTACTGAGGAAGTTGCGCACGATCTCGTAGCGCCCCTGCACCAGCAGGTAGAGCATCACCGGCACGTTGTCGCGCAGGAACACTTCGCCGTAGTTGGCGGCTGCGCTCTTGTTCGGGTGTTCCAGGGCTGCCACCGAGCCCACCAGCTCGCCACGCACCCGCACCAGGGTGCGCTCGAAATGCTCGCGGGCACTCTCCACAATTGCCGCTTCACGGGAGCTGGGGCGGACCCGGAGCTGTTCCTGGCTGAAGTGGCGTGCCATCCGAGGTCGTGTGCCGCCCGCCGCGGCGCTCCTCACCAGACCATAGAAACGCTCTCGCCACGCGGCATCCCCTTTGCATGGGACGTTGCGCTTGGCAGAGGGCCCATTTGCGTGATAAGGTTTTGGACTGCGCAAAGCGAGAGCTAAGCGCGGCTTACGGGACCCAGCGGTTCAACCGAGGATCAAGCCAAGGCGAGAGCCGACGGTGCT
>Ga0208486_1000017_pt1 | contig 53887 bp, 56 predicted proteins | sample LakMenEpi03Aug12_FD_150664 | JGI IMG/M metagenome (GOLD analysis project Ga0208486, IMG submission 150664) | Freshwater microbial communities from Lake Mendota, WI - 03AUG2012 deep hole epilimnion (SPAdes) | ecosystem: Environmental > Aquatic > Freshwater > Lentic | place: Lake Mendota, Madison...
AACTTTGACACTTTATGCCTCCTTCGCAATGACTAGACCCAGACTCTTAGGTGAGAAACCTGAGAGAGGATGACCTGAGTTGAAGAACTTGCTTCGAGAAATTAAGACAAGTGCTGGCTTGGTGAAGAGGAAAATGATGATTAAGTCGATGATTGTTGTAAGTCCCAGTGTGAAAGCGAAGCCTCGAACGCCACCAACTGAGAAGATATAAAGAAGTACGGCAGCAATTAAGGAGACAAAGTCAGCGACCAAAATTGTGTGACGCGCGCGAACCCAGCCAGTCTCGGCGGCAGTTCGCAATGATCTTCCTTCTCGCATCTCATCTTTTACGCGTTCAAAGTAAACAATGAATGAGTCTGCTGTTACACCAATAGCGGTAATCGCACCAGCGATTCCAGCCAATGTAAGAGTGAAACCAATCCATTGACCCATGAGCAGGATCAGTGTGTAGAGCATTATTGCCGCAACAGCCAATGAACCCACAGTCACAAGTCCTAATGCCCGGTAATACAAGAGAGTGAAAATAACTACCAGCAACATACCTAACCCTGCTGCCAATAAACCAGCATTAAGTTGATCAGCTCCCAGTGTTGGGGAAACTTGCTGAACCTCTCCGCGATCAAATGCAAGTGGAAGAGCACCGTATTTCAAAACATTTGCAAGATCTTGTGCCTCAAGTTGTGTGAAGTTTCCAGTGATTTGAGCGTTTCCAGATGGAATTGCTTCATTAATTCTTGGAGCTGAAACAACTAAACCATCGAGGACAATTGCAACCTGGTTTGTAGGTTCCGGTAGCGATGTAACTCTTGCTGTCAGCGCACCGAAAGCAGCGGTTCCCTCGTTATCAAATGTAAGACTCACAAACCATGCACTGCCTGCTTGAGTATCTAATCCCGCTGAGGCTTTTGAAACCTGACGTCCTAGAACCTCTGCAGGTCCCAAAATGTATTTTGCTCCTCCTGCGCGATCACATGCCACCAAAACTGCGGTTGCATCATCTGCGCCAGTCCCCTGACGGTTCTCGGGCTTAGAGCAATCAAGTGATGCAAACTTTGCATTTACTTCTGCACTCACACCTGCTGCAGGTGTAGCTGTCGCATCGGCAGTTGCTGGAAGTCCTGGACCAGATGCAAGTACCTGACGAAAGCGAAGTTCTGCAGTCTGACCAACTAAATCAACAACTCGTCGACCAGTATCTCCTGGTACCGAGATAACAATTTGGCGACTCGTGCCACTTCCCTGGGCAGTTACCTCTGATTCAACAACACCAAGTGAGTCAACACGTTGGCGAATAATTGAAACCGCCTGATCGATTGCCTCGCTAGTGACACCACCCTCTTCACCCGGAGCAATTCGAGGTTGCAGAGTGACTGATGTTCCGCCACGTAGATCTAGACCTAACTGCAGACTCTTGGAATCTTGAAGGAAAACTAGGCTCACCATCGATACGAGGATTAAGCCTAAAATTGCCAAAGTTCGCCCAGGTCGTGAGCTGGTCTTTATTGGTTTCGTTGATGTAGACATAGGTGCAGAGTCTAGGCGTCAACTGCTGGTGTGTCGAAAAGCGAGGCGACGCCAGCAGGTGGTGTTCGTCCTATGTGGGCAAAACCAGCAGCAGTTGCAACTCTTCCACGCGGAGTTCTGGCCATAAGCCCGTTTCGAACTAAGAATGGCTCCGCAACAGATTCAACAGTTTCTACCTCTTCACCAACGGCAATTGCCAAGGTGGAAAGTCCCACAGGTCCGCCATTGAAGCGCTCTACTAAGGCCACCAATACGCCACGATCGAGTCGATCTAATCCCATCTCATCTACCTCATACATCTCAAGTGCTGCGCGGGCATCTTTGAGTGAGATGGATTTGCTGGCATTGACTTGTGCGTAATCGCGCACGCGGCGAAGCAAGCGATTGGCAATACGTGGTGTGCCACGAGATCTGCCAGAAATCTCTGTAATCGCATCAGCATGAATATCTATCTCAAGTAATTGCGCACTTCTAGAAATAACTTGGGCTAACTCTGAGTCTTCATAGAAATCAAGATGAGCAGTGAAACCAAAACGATCACGCAAAGGTCCAGGCAATAGACCTGATCGAGTAGTTGCACCTACTAAAGTAAAATGTGGAAGCTGTAAAGGAATCGCAGTTGCTCCAGGGCCCTTGCCCACAACAACATCAACGCGAAAATCCTCCATCGCTAAATAAAGAAGCTCCTCTGCTGGGCGAGGCAGGCGGTGAATCTCATCTAGAAAAAGAATTTCGCCCTCAACTAAAGAAGAGAGAATCGCTGCTAAATCCCCCGCGTGTGTAATTGCTGGTCCACTTGTGATGCGAATAGGTGCTTGCATCTCACTAGCCAAAATCAACGCCAACGTTGTTTTACCTAATCCCGGAGGACCAGAGAGCAAGATGTGATCAGCTGGGCTATTTCTATGGCGGGCTGCAGTAAGAAGAACATCTATCTGCTCGCGCACCCGATGCTGACCAATAAAATCTTTAAGAGTCTTTGGACGCAGCGCTTGTTCTAGCGCTGATTCTTCACCTTTAATGTGTGAACCCACTAGCCGTTCTTGATTATCAGCCACGTGAACTCTTTCCACTGGCTAGAGCTAACTTAAGCAGCTCACTTAATTGCATGGTTGCTGGGTCTTGATCATTGCCCTGTAAATCATTGACTACATAGCTAATCGCAGAATCTGACTCTTTGGGAGAGAATCCAAGAGAGACAAGTGCACTTAGCAACTGTTCGCGCCATGGCGGTTGATGGCCCTTATACGTTGCACCAGAAGAGAGATCGCTCAGCTTGCCCTTTAACTCCAAAATCATTCGCTGTGCTCCCTTTTTGCCAATTCCAGGAACTCGCTCTATTGCTGAAGTGTCCTCCTGTGAGATAGCACGTGCTAAATCTTCAGGAGTCAGAGCGCCCATAATTGATAGCGCCACCTTTGGACCAACACCAGAGACAGTCTGTACGAGTTCAAATAAGTTACGGACTTCTTCAGATAAGAAACCAAAAAGAGTCAGTGAGTCTTCACGAACAACCAGTGATGTGTAGAGAGTTGTTTGTGCACCTAGCGTCAATCCCATACTTGTAGGTGGGTTAATCAAAACACTTAAACCTACTCCCCCAACCTCAATGACTAATTTGTCTTGGGACAAAGAACGAATGGTTCCGCTAAGAGTTGAAATCATTTACCCACGCAGTTTTCTAAGACGAGTTTTTTCAACTTCCACTGCTTGGTTTATCCGTGCTGTTGCTCCGCCTCGCCAGATATTACAAATGGCAAGTGCAAGGGCGTCAGTTGCATCAACAGGTTTAGGGATTGAATCAAGGTTAAGAATCTTTTGCACCATCTGAGCCACCTGTGCCTTATTAGCACGACCTGATCCTGAGACTGCAGCTTTTACTTCACTTGGTGTGTGCATCATGACTGGAATTCCAGCTTTAGCTGCAATAAGTAATGCAATGCCTGCTGCTTGACCAGTTCCCATCACTGTGCGCACGTTGTGTTGTGCGAACACTCGCTCTATCGCAATGACATCTGGATTCCACAAGGCAATCCATTCATTTAAGCCTTTGTCTATTTCAAGTAAGCGGTTTTCAAGAGCCATATCTGCCGGCGTCATAACGACACCAACGCCGACCATCTTTAGTGGTGAACCAGGGCTACCTTCAACTATTCCGATACCGCAGCGCGTTAGACCAGGATCAATCCCTAGTACGCGCATCACGGCCACCATTTCCTTAGGTTCATTGCAAGGTTTCTAGCCTAGGCCTTACCTATGACGAACTTATTCCAGGCTCGCCATAACCTCATCTGAAACATCAAAATTGCTATAGACGTTTTGCACATCATCGAGCTCTTCAATCGCATCGATTAGTTCAAATACCTTCTTGGCCCCATCGGCATCTAGAGGTATCGACATTGATGGAAGGAATGAAGAATCTGCTGATTCATAGTCAATTCCAGCGCTCTGAAGTGCGGTTCGAACTTGAACCAAATCAACTGGCTCACAAACAACTTCAAAAGATTCACCTAGATCATTGACTTCTTCAGCGCCTGCATCCAAGACCGCTTCGAGAACGCGATCTTCAGTTAATCCATCAACCTTGTTAACGATAATGACGCCCTTGCGATTGAAAAGATAGGAAACAGATCCAAGATCTGCCATGGAACCGCCGTTGCGTGTTACGGCAACTTTGATCTCTGATGCAGAGCGATTGCGGTTATCAGATAAACACTCAATCATGATTGCCACACCACTTGGGCCATAGCCCTCATACATAATCGTGATCCAGTCTTTAGCACCAGCTTCTAAACCAGCACCACGTTTGATTGCACGATCGATGTTATCTGCTGGCATTGAAGACTTCTTAGCCTTTGTGACAGCATCAAATAAAGTTGGATTGCCTTCCATGTCAGCGCCGCCATTGCGTGCTGCTACTTCAATTGCGCGAATCTGCTTTGCAAAAACCTTTGCACGACGACTATCGATAATCGCCTTCTTATGCTTGGTCGTCGCCCACTTGGAATGGCCGGACATGGCTTACACCTTCAATCTAATTCCTATGATTATGAAACTTACTTTACCTTCTCTAATGCAGGCTTTGCCACTTCCTCTATAAAGTAGCGATGAATTCGATGATCTGCCGTGAGCTCTGGATGAAACGAAGTGGCAAGCAGAGTCTTTGAACGAACGGCCACTGGATGTGAATCAACTGAAGCCAAGACTTGCACCCCAGCCCCCACCTTTTCAACCCATGGTGCACGGATAAAGACGGCCCTAATCAAATCTGCAGACCCATCATCGAAAGAAATATCTGTTTCAAAGGAATCAACTTGGCGACCAAAAGCATTTCTGCGCACGGTGATATCTAATCCACCAAAGGTTTTCTGTCCTTGTTTTGCATCCAGAATGGTGTTGGCCAACAAAATCATTCCGGCGCATGAGCCATAGACGGGCATGCCATCTGCAATACGTTGCTTTATTGGTTCATAGATCTCAAAAATCTCAGAGAGTTGAGCGATAGTTGTTGATTCCCCGCCAGGCAATACAAGGGCATCTACTTGCGCTAGCTCAGAAGGACGTCGCACTTCAATGGGATCAATGCCGCAAGCAATCAAAGCACTCACATGCTCGCGAACATCACCCTGGAGTGAGAGAACTCCGACCTTCATGAAAGAAGTGAACTACCAGCCGCGATCGGCAAGACGGTGTGGTGCTGGAAGATCTGCAACGTTAATACCAACCATCGCCTCACCCAAACCGCGAGATGCATCAGCAACAACCTTTGCATCATTCCAAAACGTAGTTGCCTTCACACACGCGGCTGCGCGTTGTGCTGGGTTTCCAGATTTGAAAATACCAGAGCCAATAAAGACACCATCTGCGCCCATGGCCATCATCAATGCAGCATCAGCTGGAGTTGCAATTCCGCCTGCAGTAAAGAGAACCACTGGCAGCTTGCCGCTTTGTGCTACTTCTTTAACTAATTCATATGGAGCTTGTAGCTCTTTGGCTGCAACATAGAGTTCATCTTCACGCATTGACGACAGGCGACGAATTTCGCCACCAATCTTGCGCATGTGTTGCATAGCATTTGAAACATCGCCAGTACCAGCTTCACCCTTAGAACGAATCATGGCTGCGCCTTCATTAATACGACGAAGGGCCTCACCAAGATTTGTAGCACCGCAAACAAAAGGAATGGTGAAATCCCACTTGTCGATGTGGTTTTCATAATCTGCAGGTGTTAAAACTTCTGACTCATCGATGTAATCAACACCGAGAGATTGCAAAACTTGAGCTTCAACGAAGTGGCCAATACGTGCTTTAGCCATAACAGGGATAGAGACTGCTGCTTGGATCTTTTCGATCATGTCAGGATCAGACATACGAGCTACTCCGCCTTGTGCACGGATATCTGCAGGTACGCGCTCCAGCGCCATAACAGCAACTGCGCCAGCATCTTCGGCAATCTTTGCTTGCTCAGCGTTAACGACATCCATGATGACGCCGCCCTTGAGCATCTCTGCCATACCGCGCTTTACTCGTCCTGTGCCTTTTACTTCTGACATTTACTCACCTTCGCCTGTGTAGGGGAACATCCTACTTTGTCTTCGTAGGTTTGGCGCTCGCAGATAAATAGGTGAAATCAGGCTCCTTATCGCACAGAGCTACCCAAATCTGCCCCGGAGCAAAGTTCACTTCACTTCCATCCTTCAAGGTCCACGTGGTTCCTTCGCCCTCACTCGCCCTATTCCAGAGCGCTGCAAAGGTTTTGCCATCGCGCAAAATGAAACCACGGCCACTGCCAACAGTTTGGGAAAGTGGAGTTACTCCCCCGAATTTGTCTCCATACTCAGAGTCTGTAATGGAAACCATTTGAATAACTAAAGTTGTTGGTCCAAGGATCACTCCAGAGTCTGCAACATTGCTCTTCGAATTATGTGAGAGCAACCAACGAGATTCTGCCTCTGACCATTCTGCGCCATATTTAGCTGCAGGCCAATGCATGATTACTGACTGGGTTGGCTTACCACCCTGCGGTGCATCACCAAAGCTCCACCCAACGTTTTTCGCACTTCCTACCTGATAATTCTTTTCCACAACTTTGGCCATCAGTAAATCTGCCCGTAGCACCATTGCAACAGGTGGAACACGATTGGGATCAGTTGTGTAGATAGATGGAGGTTGTGCCTGTGCTCCTAGATTTTGTAGGTTCGCAGCATCAATAACCGGCAACAGCTTTCTCTGCGCACCGCTATATGCAAATGCGACTCGACCATACTGGGCCAAGATGTCGATGTCAGAGATACGTGCACTTCGCACCGGTCCCACGCGCTCTGGAATAACTGATGAAAAAATGGCGGCAAGACGCGTTAATCCACCTTCCACCTGCTCGATATAAACAACATCGGCATCTTCTAAACCAATTTGTGGATGCGCAGCATTTGTATCATCAATTTTCACAGCAAGAACCGGACCATTGCTTCCTTCTCGTCCGCTAAGGACATTGCGCTCGGCAGCTTCAGGCAATAAATCTGTAATAGCTGAACAACCAGAAAGCAGAACGGTAAGCGAAATCGCTAGAACTAAGCGCTTATAAAACATCGGATTCGAACTCATATGTAACAGGCAGTGGCGCTGTGCCAGCCAATCTAAAGGTTCTGACAACAAACTTACGGCGCACCTTGACAGTTGATGAAACGGCATCTTTGTGAATAGAAATCGCCACGCGAATCTTTGCCGTTAAGGCTGAAAGCTCTTGTAACAGCGCTTGCTCAGAAACCGTGGCATGGGGCAAACCATCTGAAATGAGTAGGCCTAGCGCACCAGATAAACCACTCTCTGCCATCGATCGGTTTTTGATATCGGCATCTCTTGCTTGGTAGGCAGCACCCGTGAGCAACATGGAAGAAGCTGGATCAGCTAAATCGCTATGCGCAATCTCCAAGGCAATGGCTGCTCTTTTTTGCAACAACACATCCAGGTTTGCCCAACTTGTTTCCACGCGGTGATGCAATCTATCTAAGCGAGTGGCTGAAAAGGTTAGGTACCAAAGTCCAAGTAAAAGTAGAAAGCCAAGGAAGAGCAGAGTCTTCATCGTTTCTCCTCATCACGCGATAGGAATCGATTCCAGGAACGTTGATCTGAACCCAATGTCACACCTTTGCCACCAACGATAGCCATCTCATAAATAGAGAAGATCTGCTGGGCAACAACTTCCCAATCAAAGAGCTGGGCACGCTTCTTACCCGCTACCGCTAACTCCTTGCGTTTTTCTTCATCGCGCAACAGATCGATAACTACTTTAGCTAAATCAGTTGGGTTTTCAGATTCAAAGAGGGCTCCATACTTTCCTCCACCCAAAAGAGAATCAAAGGCAGGAATATCACTTGCAACAACACATGCTCCCCCAGCTAATGCCTCAGCCAAAATAATTCCAAATGATTCACCGCCAGTATTAGGTGCGACATAGAGTGAAACCGATGACATGAAATCTGCTTTTTCTTGCTCTGTGATTTTGCCAAGGAACTCAAAGCGATCACGCAGTTGCGGATCAATCTCTTTCTCAAAATCCTTAGGATTACCAGGTCCGGCAACAATTACTCTCACATCTGGGGCAAAGCGGGCGATTATCGGCAGTGCGTCAACTAGAACCTGCAAACCTTTGCGAGGTTCCTCAAATCGACCGATAAAGCCAATGGTGTTTCCAGACCACTTCTCTTGAACGCTTCCATCGGAGTATCGCTTGGCGTAAATTCCATTAGGAACAACTACAGCATCTGTTTCCAGGTGATCTGTAAGTGTCAGGCGTGCAGCCTCCGATACGGCGATACGAACTGAGAGTTTTTCAATTGCAGGCTCCAAAATGGGACCGATAGCAAAAATAACTTTCTGTCGCTTTGCTGCAGCATGGAATGTTCCAACCATGGGACCTTCTGCTGCCCAGCATGCTAGAAGTGAAATCGAAGGAATCGCCGGTTCATGCAAGTGGAGCAAATCAAAATTACCTGCACCAATCCACTGTCGCACTCTGGCGTATGCAATCGGACCAAAGAGAACACGGGCAACTGCGCCGTTATATGGAATAGAGATTGGTTTGCCTGCGCTAACAACATATTCCGGCAACTTCTCTTCATCTATCGCAGGCGCTAAAACAGAAACGGTATGACCAGAGGCAATAAGAAACTCCGCTAAATCGCGCACATGGTTTTGCACACCACCCGGTGTGTCCCAACCATACGGACAAACAATTCCAATTCGTAGCTTCTTCGTCAGCATTAGTCGCGATCCTTAAAATCGCCATCAACCCAAATGCGCTGCATCATGTGCCAATCTTGAGGGTACTTGGCAATACCTTGAGCAAATAGATCGGCACTCTTTTGTACCAATGCGGCAACGCGCTCTGTTTCACTTCCTTCGGTTGGAATCTCAACGCGAGTGAAGTCAATATGAATTCCTGTTTGAGTATATGAAACATAGGCACTTATCAGCGGTGCACCGGTTCTAATAGCCAGAAGTGCAGGTCCGGCAGGCATTCTGGCTGGTCCCCCAAAGAAGTTCACATCGATTCCAGATTTAGATAGGTCACGATCTGCGGCAAGTGCAACTACGCAACCAGTTCTAATGCGCTGCATCAATGTAGGAATGACACGCCCATCTAGAGGAAGAGATTCCATTCCAAAATCTGAGCGATATTGCATGAATTTCTTAAACAGTTTTTCCGGCTTTAAATGCTCAGCAACGGTAACAATCTTGGCTCCGCGAGCACAGAAATATGCAGCTGCATGGTCATAGTTACCGCAATGGGGCAAAGTAACTATTGCGCCATTTCCAGCAGCAACTGCATCCATCAAGATGCTCTCGTCGTTAAATGTAACCGTTCCAAGAATGCGCTCTTTCGACCAATCAGGAAATCTAAAGGTGTCACACCAATATCTAAGGGCTGAACGCATTCCCTTGTAGGTGAGAAGATCTAAATCAAGTGCGGTGATGTTGGGTTGCGTACGAGCAAGATTTGAACGCAAGCGCCTAACGCTTTTGCCGTTCTTTTTGACCATGTAATCCGCAACTGAATTTGCTCGAGAATAAACAAAGCTTTCAGGCAGCCAGCGAAGAATTCGCCACGCTACGAAATAACCCCATGCAGCAATATTTTCACTCACGCGGATAGAGCCCTACGCACAATCAACATTCGCTGAATTACTGTCACAACACCGAGAACAGCTAGCAACCACATTCCACCTGCCAAAACATAAGGAACTCCAAGACCATCGAGTGCAATTGCAGACATAGCCATCAATAATCGTTCGGTGCGCTCTGCAATCCCACCTGAGCAGGCGATAGAAAAACTTTCTGCTTTTGCACGAATGTATGGAACAAGCATTCCGGTGACCAACGTGGCAATTACGACAAAACTTAACGGGTCGTCATTGTTAATCAAGTAAATACTCACACCTAACAAAATCGCGGAATCAGTTACGCGATCAATTGTGGAGTCAAGGAAACTACCCCACGCACTAGCACCTGCTTTTGAAATACGTGCCATGGTGCCATCGAAGAGATCGCTGAGGGCAAAAATGAAAATCACTGCAGTTCCAATGAAGAAATCTCCACGGGGATAGAAATAGAGCGCTGAAGCCACAACTCCAACTGCGCCCACCCAAGTGACAGCATTTGGAGTAATTCCAATGCGCAGCGCGAATGAGGCTACGGGTGTTATTAATCTCGTAACCGCTGGTTTTAATGAGCGACTTAGCATCACTGCACATCGTAGGCTGACCCAGTGCAGAATCCCACATCGCCTCTCAATCTCTGCGTCTTTGGCCACCCTTCAGCCCAGCCGCAAGAAGTTGCCAAAGCCCTAGGGGCCGCACTTGGCACAGAAGCAAACGGTGATATTTCCTGCGCACTCTTTGTTGTCAATCCCAATACGGGAATTGACCAGGCGACTATTGATCAATGGCAATCATTTGATGAATTTCTAACGCCACGCATGATTATTGTTACTGAGTTAGATGGAAATAGCGCCGACTTTGATGATGCAGTTATGTTGGCAACACGAGTCTTTGATCAGGTTGCAACACCTTATTTAGTTCTCCATGATGAGGATGGTTCACCAAGAGCCCTCATTTCACTCTCTGACATGATCATCACTGATTACTCCACGACTCCCCCAACACGAAATGCATGTGAGCCAGAGCATGAGACCTTGGTGCAAGAGTTTCGTGATGAATATTTAGAGCTTGTTACATCCATGGGTGAAGGAGCATTTGCAGCTGGAGTTCTCTTCCCAGCCATTCCACTAGTAATTGATAAAGGCATTGGCTTAGATGTAATACAAAAATATCTATCTGAACTTGCCTAGCGCTACCAAGCTGCAGATATCTCTTCTCGCGTCAGATTAAGTAGTTGTGGCAGAACTTTAGTTTTACCAATAATCGGCATGAAGTTAGCGTCCCCACTCCAGCGCGGAACAATGTGCTGATGAATATGTTCTGCAACGCCAGCGCCAGAGATTGCTCCCTGATTCATTCCTAAGTTAAATCCTGCAGGTGCTGAAACTTTGCGAATAGTTTTCATCGCATGAGAACTCAGTGACGAGATCTCGTTTCGCTCTTCATCAGTTAAATCTGTCAGATCAGCGACGTGCCTATAGGCACACACCAATAAATGCCCTGGGTTGTATGGATACAAATTCATCACAACAAATGCACTCACACCTCTGTGAACAATTAAGCCTTCTTCATCACTTAATGTGGGGATGCGACAGAAAGGGCACTCAACTTCATTTCCCTCTAATGGGCGGTTTTCACCACGTAAATACTCGAGACGGTGCGGTGCCCAAAGACGTTGCCAACCATCAGGCATACCTGCACCATCTATATGCATGATTAAACCTGCGTGCGCTCAGCTACAGTTTTTTGAATCTCAGCTATAGCCTGCGCAATCGGAATTCCATTTTTCTGTTCACCATTGCGATAGCGGAATGAGACAGCACCTGCAGCCATATCTTCCTCACCTGCAATAACCATAAATGGCACCTTTTGCATCTGAGCATTGCGCACCTTCTTTTGCATACGATCATCAGAGGCATCGAGCTCTGCGCGAATGCCAGCTCTCTTCATCTGCTTAATGACATCAGCTAAGTAATCTGCAAATGCTTCAGCAACTGGAATACCAACTGCCTGCACAGGAGCAAGCCATGGCGGGAACGCACCTGAGTAATGCTCGGTTAGAACTCCAAAGAATCTTTCGATGGAGCCAAAGAGAGCACGGTGAATCATTACTGGGCGCTGGCGTGAACCATCTGCAGCTGAGTACTCAAGTTCAAAACGTTGTGGAAGTTGGAAGTCCACTTGAATCGTTGACATCTGCCATGTGCGACCAATGGCATCTTTTGCTTGCACCGAAATCTTTGGACCATAAAACGCTGCGCCACCTTCATCCAAGACAAGCTCGAGGTTCTGTGCAACGGCAGCTTTGCGTAAAGTTTCAGTTGCTTCTTGCCAATCTGAATCTTCTCCCACAAACTTTTCTGGATTCTTAGTTGACAGCTCCAAATAGAAATCATTGAGTCCATAGTCACGCAAAAGGTTGAGTACGAAGGTAAGTAATGAGTCCAGCTCATCTGCCATCTGCTCTTTTGTGCAGTAGATGTGTGCATCATCTTGCGTGAATCCGCGAGCACGAGTAATTCCATGGAGCACACCAGATTTTTCATAGCGATAAACAGTTCCGAATTCGAATAAGCGAAGTGGAAGCTCGCGATAAGAGCGCTGACGGGCTTGGAAAATAAGGTTGTGGAACGGACAGTTCATCGGCTTCATGTAGTACTGCTGGCCAGGCTTTTTAATAGTTCCGTCGGCATGGAGCTCTTCATCCATGATCATCGGTGGATACATTCCCTCGGAGTACCAATCCAAGTGGCCAGACTTTTCAAACAAAGCTGCCTTAGTTAAATGAGGTGAATAGACGAACTCGTAATCCTCTTCTTCGTGGCGCTTGCGTGAGTAATCCTCCATCGCCCGGCGAATAATTCCGCCCTTGGGATGAAAGACAGCGAGTCCTGAGCCAATCTCTTCTGGAAAAGAAAAGAGATCTAACTCTGTACCAAGTCGTCGGTGATCGCGCTTTTCTGCCTCTGCTAGAAGTTCTAAGTGTGCGTTGAGTTCATCTTGTGAAGGCCAGGCAGTGCCATAGATGCGCTGGAGCATCGGATTTTTTTCAGAGCCGCGCCAGTAAGCAGCTGCGCTGCGCATTAATTTAAATGCAGGAATCTGTTTTGTTGATGGTAGATGCGGACCTCTACATAGATCTGACCACACAGGGTTTCCATCACGACCTAAGTTGTCATAGATGGTGAGCTCTGCTCCCCCAACTTCAACACTGGCTTCCTCCCCAGCAGGTCCTTTAATACCAATGAGTTCACACTTATATGGCTCATGTGAAAGTTCAGCCAATGCATCTTTTTCAGTAACGACACGGCGACGAAAGCGCTGGCCGTCTTTAACAATCTTGCGCATAACACTTTCAATCTTGGTTAAATCATCTGGATTAAACGGAGTCTTTGGATCAAAGTCGTAATAGAAACCATCTTTGATCGGTGGTCCAATTCCAAGCTTTGTATCAGCGAAAACTTCTTGCACAGCCTGTGCCATGACGTGGGCAGTTGAATGGCGAAGAACGAAGAGACCATCAGGTGAGTTGATTAAAACAGATTCAACGACATCACCTTCTTGTAGATCAGTCCAAAGATCCTTAAGAACTCCATTAATACGGCAAACGACTACCTCTTTATTATCTGCAAAGAGGTGGGTAGGGCGTTGATCTGCCTCTATGGAGCGTGATGCACCATCAACGGTTACCTGAATCATGTGGCTAGCCTACCGAATACTTATGAGCCAACGCCTTTATTTCTTCTCCGAAGGCGTGTGAAAGATGCAACGGCCGTGAATCAATCGATGAAATCGCGTGAGATAAACGCAAACTACTAATAAAGAAGGCAGAGGTGATTTCCACTAGCCGTTCTGCTGGGATGCTCTCGATGGCAATTAGATGATTTTCTATCAGAATTTGACGAATAATTCCTGGCAGAACAACATCAGTAGTTGGAGGTGTCACCCACCGACCATCAATATTTGCAATCAGATTAGTAACTGAGCCTTCACAGATATTGCCTTGGCCATTAACTACGACTGCATCATCAAAGCCAGCCAGGCGGGCTTGCTCAAGAATTGCAAGCCGATTGGTATATGGAAATCTTTTGTGAACATCACCGGCAACAGCATCTGGATGCTTTCTCACATCACAGCTTTTCTCTTGCTCTGCATAAGGCATGTGAACTGCCAACCAGTTACCTTGATTATCAAATGAAATCCGCAGCATTCCTAAACCGTGTGGGACAGCGGCAAACAATTCCGTAACACCTTGCGAAATCTGATCAGAGTTTGGGATGGTGATCCCAAGAGCTAATGCGCTGCTCTGTGCCCTGGCAATATGGCGAGATAAAGAGAATGGCTTGTTCCCAACGCTTTTAATCGTTTCGAAGATCCCTTGACCTTCTAGCCACCCAGAACTACTTGCTGGCACATCATCAATACCTTTTACTTCACCGTTATAGATCACCCTCATAACTCACCACCGGCAAGTGAAACTAAACGTCTTGCTTTAAGTTGGGTCTCTTCCCACTCATCATCTGCCACGCTGGCCCACGTAATTCCAGCACCTGTTCCAAATCGCAACTTGTCATCTTTATAGAAAATTCGGATTGCAACTGAAAGTTCACACTTATCCCCCTGCACCCAACCCAGCGCACCGCAGTACGGCCCACGCTTTCCTTCATTATCCTTAATGACAGAGACGGCAGATGATTTTGGAGCACCACTAATTGATCCTGGTGGACTCAAGCGAGTGAAGATCTCTGCCCAAGTAATCTCATCTTTGAGCTCGCCTTCAATATCTGACACCAAATGAACTAAGCCAGGATGAGCTTCCGTTGAAAGCAAGCGCGGAACGCTCACACTTCCGCTCTTGCAAATCTGCCCCAAATCATTTCGCATGAGATCAACAATCATTACGTTCTCGGCTTTGTCCTTCACGCCAAAATCAACTGTGCCAACGGGTGCTGTTCCCTTGATAGGCGAAGTGCGAATTCGCCCTCCATCACGTTTAAGGAAAAGCTCGGGTGATGCAGAAGCAATGTTGATTCCAGGTGCTTCTAAATATGAAGCCCACGGTGCTGGGTTACCTTCAAGAATCTTAGAAAACAGTCCACGCAGATCCTCAACATCAACCGCGATAGAGATTTCTCTGCAGGCATTAACCTGATAGACCCAACCTTGTGCAATGTGCTCTTGCACTTTCTTCACATATGTAACGTATTGACTTTCATTCAAACTACTTGACCACTGGCCATCTATTTTCTGCCAAGGTGATGTTGGAAAATTTGCTTCAATAACGTGATCAAATTTGAAAGCTTGAAATTCTCCTTCAAAAGTTGTCGAGACAGCCCAGAATCCCCCACCGGCTAAACACGAAGGATCATTTGAAACCTGCGAAAGGCCAGTTGCCAACCGCCCATTCATCCAAAAAACAGGCGCATTCTTCGATGAACTCACAAGGTAACGGTAGTCATTGAATTCCCACTTTGGCGCTATGGCCTCACCTACGATAGATTTGCCCTCCTCGCGGACGTAGCGCAGTTGGTAGCGCGGAACCTTGCCAAGGTTCAGGTCGCCGGTTCGAACCCGGTCGTCCGCTCTCAAAACTGATCGCCGTTCACGTAAAAAATGAACGGCGTTAGTTTTTGGTCGGATGGCCGAGAGGCGAGGCAAGGGACTGCAAATCCCTCTACACGGGTTCAAATCCCGTTCCGACCTCCATTAGTAGAACGAGTAAAAGGAAGAGTTCATGGACGAAGACGTCAGACCGTGGGGTCGCTATGAAATCTTGTCTGAAAGTTCAGATCACAAAGTAAAGCGAATTGTTGTTAATGCTGGTGCTCGATTTTCTTATCAACGCCATCAACATCGCTCTGAACATTGGTTCATCGTCAGCGGAAATGCAAAGGTCACTCATGAAGGCCTTGAATTTGAAATGTCAGCTGGAGACTCGATTGATATCGCCCAAGGCGAGCTTCACCGTTTAGCAAACATCGGTAGTGAGCCTGTTGTTTTTATTGAGGTCCAGTGCGGCTCATACTTTGGTGAAGATGATATTGAGCGTATTGAGGATGACTACAACCGATAAGCATCACTTATTTTCGTGAGGTATCATTTCTCACTCAAGCAAGGATCGTTGGCTCAGCGGTAGAGCACCACATTGACATTGTGGGGGTCACTGGTTCGATCCCAGTACGGTCCACGTTAGAAAAGCACTGACACAGCCTTAATGCATTCGCGGCTAGAGAACTACTTTTGAAGGCTCTGGATAAAAGTAAGTGAGTTTTGGAAAATCAACTCTTGATCATAATCAAGGGTGGCAACGTGATAGCTGTTAACGAGTTCAATGCGTGATTTATTGGCCGAACCCAAGCCCTTCATAATGATTTCGGTGTTGGAGACGGGCAATGTGTGATCTTCTACTGAGTGAAAGAGTTGAACTGGAACAGTCACCTTGTTCAAATTTTTTCTCGTTAGCTTAAGCATCTTCAACAACTCTGCTACTCCACGGGTGGGCATAGCGTCATAACCATGTTCGGTAATGCCAGGGCGTTTGATGTCATTTCCGACACTTGAGCGCAGTTTCTGGAAGTGAGAGACAAGGTAGACAAGTTGATGTGGCATGAAAGCCACGTGAATCATTGGGTTTACTAAAATCAATCCAGCGAGTCGATCATTATTTGCTGGAGCAACATTCAGTGTTGTTCCACCACCCATAGATAAACCCGCAATGAAAACTTGATCGCAATTCTTATAAAGCTCATCTAACTCGGCTTGTACTTTTGCCGGCCACTCTTGCCATTTAACTTTGTTGAGATCTTCCGGCTTAGTTCCATGACCTGGCAGAAGTGGGACGCGCACGGTGTAACCGTGGTTATGAAGAAACTCTCCCCATGGGCGCATTGAAGGTGGAGCTCCAGTAAATCCATGGACAAGTAAGACGCCAATGCGGGCATTCTTGCCCGAACCTTGCGCCGACCAATCTTGCATCCAACCTGGGGGTGCTGTTTCAACTGCCATGGCTAACACAATACGCGCACTGTCAATGACGGTCCAATCACTTACTATCTCCACTATGCATCTGTCCCAAACCACTTTTGTGGTTGTTGATTTAGAAACCTCAGGTGCTGCCCCATCTAGTGGCGCTGGAATAACAGAGATTGGCGCAGTGAAAGTACGTGGCGGTGAAGTCATTGGCGAGTTTGAAACTTTCGTCAACCCTGGAGTTCTAATCTCAGACTTTATTACTCAACTCACCGGTATTACAGATCAGATGCTGGCCAATGCCCCAACAATCGGTCAAGTTTTTCCCTCTTTTATTGAATTTTTGGGACCAGAAGATGAAAATGTTTTAGTTGCACATAACGCACCTTTTGACGTGGGATTCCTCAAAGCTGCTGCAGCGCATTTGGATTACCCATGGCCCAATCATCATGTTGCTGACACCGCCCGATTAGCAAGATACGTTCTGACGAAAGATGATGTCATCAACTGCAAGTTGGCTACCTTGGCGCAGTTCTTTGGAGCAACCACTTCTCCTACTCACCGAGCACTCGATGATGCCCGTGCAACGGTGGATGTTTTGCATGGAATTATTGAACGCCTGGGCGGCTTTGGAATTACTACCTTGCCGCAGTTTAAGAAAGTTAAGAAGAGGCTAGTTTCTGGCTAAGGGCTGCCCACTGAGAAAGTAGCGCAGTTGCTGCCCCGCTATCTATTGCTTGTGTTGCTCGATCTATTCCCTTTTGCATTCGATCGTGCAGGTTTAACTCCACCTCACCGTCATAAGCAGCAATTGCTGCTGCTGCATTTAAAGCTACGGCATCTCTAGGTGCGCCTTTTTCACCAGCAAAAATCGCAGTTGTAATCCTTGCATTTTCAGCGGCATCTCCCCCAGCCAGTGCTGAGATGGGAGCTCTAGGGATTGAAAAATCTAAAGGGTCCAGTAAGTCACTCGATATCTGACCGTTGCCTAGAGTTAAAACAGATGTAGTCGTTGCAAGTGTTATTTCATCTAAGCCATCATCGCCACGAAAAACAAAGCCATCGACGCCTTTATCGGCAAGAACTTGGGCCATCACTAAGTGCATCCGATCATTTGCCACACCAATTGCTGCAGCCTTTGGTTTGGCTGGATTTGATAGAGGGCCCAAAATATTAAAAACTGTTGGCACGCCTAATTCTTTACGGGCAGGTGCTGCAAAGCGCATGGCTGGATGAAAGACCGGAGCAAAGCAAAAGCCAATTCCAAGCTGTGCAAAAGTCGTTTCTACACCTTTGCCATCAAGTGTTACTGCAACACCTAGCGCCTCTAATAGATCTGCAGCCCCTGATTTAGAAGAAGCTGCGCGGTTGCCATGCTTAACGACTTTGGCCCCAGCAGCAGCTGCAATGATCGCTGCCGTTGTTGAGATATTGATTGTGTGGGCGCCATCGCCACCTGTACCAACGGTGTCAACAGATCTCTGGGTTATTGAAATAGGCGCCGAATGTTCATACATCTGGGCAATTAGCGCGCCCACTTCTTCACTTGTTTCACCTTTAGTTTTTAGCGCAAGAAGAAACTTCTTAATCAACTCAGTATCTGCTTGGCCTTCTAAAATCTGTTTCATGCACCACTGAACATCGGCTGGTTCTAAATCCAGGCCACTTTCAAGAATTGAGAAATTACGCTCCCACAACTCTTTCGACATTTTTTAAACTACAGCAGGGGTTGTGCCACGAAGTAGCTCTGCCGCACTTTTAGCTAGAGTGAAAGGATCAATAGGGTGAACAACTGATGCCTCTGCCATTGACCATGCTGCTAGCCAGGCATCTTCTTTGCGTCCTGTAATGACTAGAACTGGTGGGCAGTTAAAGACTTCATCTTTGAGTTGTCGAGCAACACCCAAACCACCCTCTGGAACGGCTTCGCCATCGAGGATGAAAAGATCGATGTTTGAGTTGTTATCAACGTAGGCGCGAAGAGCGGACGCCGTTGCAAACTCATGAATCTGGTGTTCGGCTACATCGCTGGCAGTTCTGGTGCCCAAGGCGTCAATAACTGCCTTTCGCACAGATGAATCATCTGCGTAAAGGAGAATCTGCTTCTTTGCCATGGCCTAATCCTAGGCTCCCGCAATGGGTGTGCGAGCTGATTTTTACCGCCAAATATCTGTGGGCTGTTTCACTCCTGAACAGGGCGAATAGTGGCCGTGAAAGGGGGCTCCCGTAAGACGCAGGCGTAGTTTTCGGGAATAATGAGCGCATGTCGAGTACATCAGTAGCTGGCCACCACAAGATCACCCGCCCCAACGCAGTCGCCGTTGGGACAATCGTGTGGCTATCAAGTGAGTTGATGTTCTTTGCCGCGCTGTTTGCAATTTATTTCACCACTCGCGCAGTGCAAGGTCCAACTATTTGGACAGAGGCAGGTGAAGTTCTTAACATTCCATTTGCAGCGTTGAACACAACAATTCTTGTTCTCTCATCTGTCACATGCCAGTTCGGAGTCTTTGCTGCAGAGCGTTTCCAGAACCACCGCACAGGCTCAATCCTGCAGATGAACAAATGGGGAATGCGTGAGTGGTTCGCTCTGACTTTCTTGATGGGTTCTTTCTTTATCGGCGGTCAGATTTATGAATATGCAGCACTTGTAGAAGAAGGTCTCACTCTTTCTTCAACTGCATACGGTTCTATCTTCTATATTGCTACTGGTTTCCACGGCTTGCACGTGACCGGTGGTCTCCTTGCCTTTCTTATTGTGTTGGTTCGTGTTGCTAAGGCCCGTCGCTTTACTCACGAGCAAGCAACAACAGCAATCGTTGTTTCGTACTACTGGCACTTTGTCGATGTCGTGTGGATCGCGCTCTTCTCTGCGATCTATCTAATTAAGTAAGGGAGCACAAATACTTCGTGAAGCGTTTATCGCGTTACCGTCGACATAAGGCCGCTGGCCCATTGCTTCTCATTATTGCTCTGCTAGGAATTGGAACAACTTTCTCTGTCGCCAGTGCAACAGTTACAGAAACTGAAAATGTTTTTGCTCGTTCAGCTTCCATTGAAGAAGGAAAACAGATCTTCCTGAAAGGTTGTTCTTCCTGTCACGGGCTCAATGCTGAAGGTGCATCTATTGCTCCTTCTTTAGTTGGTGTTGGCGCAGCCTCTGTTGATTTCCAAGTTGGAACTGGCCGCATGCCTATGGCTGATATGAGCACACAGGCTATGCGTAAACCACGGGTTTACAACGAAGAAGAAACTGCAGCACTTGCCGCATACGTTGCATCCCTTGCCCCTGGCCCTGCTATTCCAGGTGAATCAGAGCTCAATTATGAGCGCGATGGAAACTCTGCTGAAGGTGGAGAATTGTTTAGAAACAACTGCGCAATGTGTCACAACTTTGCTGGTCAAGGTGGTGCGCTCTCACAGGGTAAGTACGCACCAACTCTTATGGGAGTCGAACCAAAACATATTTATGAAGCAATGGTTACTGGACCACAATCCATGCCAGTATTTAGTGATAAAACCATTACTCCTGAAGAAAAGCTTTCCGTAATCAAGTGGATCAAGGCAGCTGAAGCAGAACCAAATCTTGGCGGTGCAACGATGGGCCGCATTGGTCCAGTTTCTGAAGGTTTATTGGCATGGGTGTTAGGACTCGGACTGCTCATTGGTATTGCAGTCTGGCTAACTACGAGAGCAAGGTAGGCGCGAGATGTCTAATGAATTAACTCCTACTGATGACTCAGTAGTACCTCAACATGCACCACGTGCAACAGATATAAACCCTGCATCTGAAAAGCGTGCAGAGCAACAAGTAGCGATTCTCTTTGGACTCTCTGGTGTTGGCTCTGTTCTTCTTATTTACTCTTACATCTTCGTTGCAGACAATGTATTCATCTTCATTCCGATCATGGGTAATCAGAACGCTCAACAATTAGGTATCGGCATTGGCATGGCTATGTCACTGTTCTTTATTGGCATCGCTGCAATTCACTGGGCCAAAACTTTGATGCCAGATAAAGAGATTGTTAATCATCGCCACGAATTTCGCTCAAGTGATGAAGATCGCGAAGAGTTAGTCAAGACTGTTAAAGAAGGTGTTGCAGGAGTTCAGCTAGGTCGACGCAAATTGATCAAGCGCTCACTTGGCGCAGCCGTTGGTCTTTTTGCTCTTCCACCAGTTCTACTCCTTCGCGATCTTGGTCCGCTACCTGGAAAAAAGTTGGAGATGACGAATTGGAAAGCAGGAACTCGTCTGCTCACTGATCCAGGCAACCGTCCCATCTTGGCTTCAGATCTTGAAGTTGGCTCTGTGGTTCAGGTTTTGCCCGCTGTTGCTGACATGGAACATCGTCCATTAAGTGATATCGCAAAAGATCCTGTTCTGCTGATTCGCTTGCGTCCAGAAGAGTTCCAGTTAGATCCAGAGCGCCTTGCGATGACCCATGAAGGAATCATTGCTTTCTCAAAGATTTGTTCACACATGGGATGCGCCGTTGCTCTCTATGAACAAACAACAAAACACCTGTTGTGTCCATGTCATCAGTCAACATTTGATGTGACACGCGCTGCCAAGGTCATCTTTGGACCTGCAGCTAGACCACTACCTCAGCTCGACATCACTGTCGATGCTGAAGGTTATTTAGTAGCACGTGCACCATTTAATGAATCAGTCGGACCTAGTTACTGGGAGCGTAACTCACAATGAGCGCAACTGAAAAAATGGTAGGAAACACCGCCAACTTTGTTGATGAAAGACTTGGCGCTGCCAAGTGGGTTAAGAAGTCCCTCAATAAGGTCTTCCCTGATCACTGGTCCTTCATGTTCGGTGAAGTGTGCATGTACTCATTCATCATTTTGCTGCTATCAGGAACTTTCTTGACTTTCTGGTTTGATCCTTCCCAAAAGGAAGTTGTCTATAACGGTGCTTATGAGCCACTCCAAGGCTTAAAAATGTCGGCTGCATATGCCTCAACTTTGAATATCTCATTTGAAGTTCGCGGCGGTCTATTAATGCGCCAAATTCACCACTGGGCAGCAAACATATTCATGGCCGCAATCGTTGCTCACCTTCTGCGCGTGTTCTTCACTGGCGCATTTAGAAAGCCACGTGAATTTAACTGGATCCTTGGAATTCTTCTCCTGACTCTTGGTTTAGTAGAGGGTCTTCTAGGCTATTCACTTCCTGATGACTTGCTATCTGGAACTGGATTACGCATTACTTCAGCGATTATTCAAGCGATTCCCATAGTTGGCACCTACGCTGCATTCTTCTTATTCGGTGGAGAATTCCCGGGAACTGACTTTATCCCCCGCATCTTTACCCTTCATATTTTGATCATTCCTGGAATCTTCCTAGCCGTCATCACAATTCACGTGATGTTGGTTTGGTACCAGAAGCACACACAGTTCCCAGGTGTTGGTCGCACAGAAAACAACGTTGTTGGTCACCCAATTTTGCCGGTCTACATGGCAAAAGCTGGTGGATTCTTCTTCGTAGTATTTGGAGTCACCGCGTTCATATCCGCTGTTGCTTCGATTAACCCAATCTGGCTCTACGGTCCATACACTCCAGGACAAATTTCAGCAGGCTCGCAACCCGACTGGTACATGGGCTGGCTCGATGGTCTTGTGCGAATGGCTCCCCCATTAGAAACTCACGCTTTTGGTCACACAATTTCCTGGAACATTTTGATTCCTGCGGTAATCGTTCCTGGAATTATCTTCACTGGAATGGCGCTCTATCCATTCATTGAGAGTTGGATTACTGGCGATAAGCGTGAGCATCACTTATTAGATCGACCACGCAACGTGCCAAACCGCACCGCACTTGGTGTCATGTCTATTACTTTCGTGATGATTTCACTTATCAATGGTGGTAACGACATTATTGCGACGAATTTTGATCTATCGATTAACCAAATCATGTGGTTCTCTCGCATAGGAATCTTTATTCTTCCTCCGCTAGCTTTCATCATTACAAAGCGTTTGTGTTTGTCATTGCAACGTGCAGATCGCGAACTACTTCTTCATGGAGCAGAGTCTGGTCGTCTACTTCGCTTGCCACACGGCGAGTTCGTTGAAGTTCACACACCTATCTCGCCAGAAAAGGCTTACCTATTGCAATCACATGAGCAGTTGGTACCACTTGAGATTGAAGATGTTGATGCTCGTGGTGTGCGCAGACCAGGTGCACTTAAGAGCAAGCTACAACGCCGTTTAAGTAAGGCGCATGCAGTCTCTGTCCCTAAGGTCACTGAGCAAGAGTTAAAGGAGATCGAAAACCACTAGTTGGTTCTACGTATTACAAGCCAAACACCCAGGGCGGTAATTCCTATTCCAAGGAAGCCTTGGGTGTTTACTTTTTCGCCAAATAAAACATAGGCCTCGAGGGCTGTTGCTGGTGGCACAAGATAAAACAGGGAAGAAACCGATGCAGCACTGCCGTTGTTGAGCAGGCGCATCAAAAGAAGCACTGCTCCCACAGATAGTGCAAAAATTAGCCAGATCATGGCGCCAGCAAACTTAGGAGTGAACTCAATTCGTGTGCCACCTGTTGCAATGGCTGCAACACCCAACACTGCCCCAGCTGCCAGGTATTGATAAGCCGTTCCGGCCAACATTGGGATCGCTGCACCGAACTTCTTTTGCATCAGCGTTGCAGTGGTGCTTCCTAGGAGTGCAACAAAGACTGCTGCAATTCCAACTTTAGAAACTGAACTATCAAAGGTTGGACCCAGAACTAACACAACACCGATTAATCCTGTTACCAAACCTGCAAACTGGCTCCAGCGCAGCTTCTCGCCTAGAACTTTCACGGCCAAGATTGAAACAAAGACTGGTTGCAAACTTGTAATCACTGCTGCAACCCCAGCTGAAACACCTTTGGAGATTGCAAAGAAGACTCCCCCAAGATAAAACGCATGCAAGAACAATCCAATGAGTGCAGATTTGCTGATTTCACTTCGAGACAGGGCAATCTGTGTGTGCATGAAACGGGCTGCGACGAAAAGGATGCCAGCGGCAATAAATATTCGCACCGATAAGAATATGAAGGGATCTGCATAGGGAAGACCATATTTAGCGCCTACAAAGCCAGTGCTCCACAGGAAAACAAAAAGATAGGGTGCTAAACGTGCTGTTTTCAACCTTCACACAACGCTTTGAGTTGCACCAAACTCTTAGCCATAAACTTTGGATTTCTAGCCACGGCTCCGGTCTTCTTTAACCACCAACGAGAAAAGGCAGGAATTGAATGAGCATCAAAGATTTCAGTAACTTGAGTTGTTGAATTACCCAAATCATGGAGCTCATATGACCAGGTCCACTTCATTAGGTGACACCAGGTAATTTTCTTGTTCTCTTCAAAAGCCACAACGGTATTTGTTATGCGATATGGCACCTTAATATTCATCGCCATTCCAAATTTTGCACCTTGATGAAGACGAACTGGTCCCGAAATACTCTTCTTAATACTGCCAGAACCATCAAAGGAGGCATGAGCACGTGGGTTGGCTAGTACCTCAAATATCTTTGATGCAGGGGCGTTAATTACTATGCGTGCAGCAGCTGTGTTTGGATAATCAACATCCAGAATCTCTGCTCGTACTTGTGACATTAGTGAGATGATATCGCAATCGGCTTTTCATACTCTGTGACCATGCCGATGATGGAGATAACTAGTGCTCCAAGTGAAATCACTGTTAGCCACCAACCAATAATCAATGAGAGCGTCAGTGCACACATGCTCAAGGCAACCGGTAATGGCCACCATGAGTGCGGGCTATAGAAACCAAGATCGCCAGCACCATCTGAAATGAGCGCAGTTAAATTATCTTCAGGAAGAATCTGTCCAATTCGGCGTTGTGTGAACCACACATAGAAGCCGACCATTCCAGCAAGTGCTGCAGCAAGAAGCATGCCGCCAATTCCAACAGGCTCACCGCCAATTTGCCAATAAATGATTGTCATCAAAACATAGAACAACGCCAGACCAATAAATAGCTGCCAAGAAACCTTCATAGTTTGTTAGTGCCCTTCAGTCTTAATGTGTGGATAGTGCAGATCAAATGCTGGTCGCTCTGATGAGATGCGAGGCATTGTTAGGAAATTGTGGCGAGGTGGTGGACATGTAGTTGCCCACTCAAGTGATGCTCCGTAACCCCAAGGATCATCAACGCCAACTAGTGGTGCTTTGCGTGTAATCCAGATGTTAATCATGAATGGAATCATTGAGAACGCTAGTAAGAATGAACCAACTGTTGAAACTTCATTCATAAATGTAAAGCCATCAGTAGGTAGGTAATCTGCATAGCGACGTGGGAAGCCCTTAATTCCTAGCCAGTGCTGAATAAGGAAAGTTAAGTGGAAGCCGACAAAAGTTGTCCAGAAGTGAATCTTTCCTAGGCGCTCATTGAGCATGCGACCAGTCATCTTTGGCCACCAGAAGTAGAAACCAGCAAACATTGCAAAGACCACAGTTCCAAATAGAACATAGTGGAAGTGAGCAACGACGAAGTAGCTAGCAGAGACTGCAAAATCTAGTGGAGGTGAGGCCAGGATGATTCCTGTTAATCCACCAAAGAGGAAAGTAACAAGGAAGCCCATAACCCAGAGCATTGGTGTTTCAAAAGTAACGTGACCACGCCACATTGTTCCAATCCAGTTAAAGAACTTAACACCGGTTGGAACACCGATAAGGAATGTCATGAAGGAGAAGAAAGGTAGGAGAACTTGTCCTGTTGCAAACATATGGTGAGCCCATACTGCAACAGAGAGAGCGGCGATTGCGATTGTTGCAGCAATCAAACCTTTATATCCAAAGATTGGCTTGCGGCTAAAGACCGGCAAGATCTCTGTAGCAATACCGAAAAATGGCAGAGCCAAGATATACACCTCAGGGTGACCAAAGAACCAGAACAAGTGCTGGAACAACATCGCTCCACCATTTGCAGGATCAAAAAGATGTGTTCCATAGATGCGATCTGATTCAAGACCCAGTAGCGCTGCAGCTAGTGGAGGGAAAGCAAGAAGAACAAGAATTGAAGTAAGCAACACGTTCCAAGAGAAGATAGACATGCGGAACATCGTCATGCCAGGTGCGCGCATTGTAAAAATAGTTGTAATGAAGTTAACGCCACCAAGAATCGTTCCGATACCGCTGACTGCAAGACCTAATAACCAAAGATCTGCGCCAATACCGGGCGAATACTGTGCATTTGAAAGTGGAACGTAAACAGTCCAACCAAATGATGCCGCTCCCCCAGGTGATAAGAATCCGGCAAATGCCATGAGACCACCAAAGAGATAGAGCCAGTAAGAGAGCATGTTCAGACGAGGGAAAGCCACATCAGCTGCGCCGATTTGCAACGGCATGATGACGTTAGCAAAACCTACGAATAACGGTGTTGCAAACATGAGCAACATAATCGTTCCGTGCATGGTGAAAATCTGGTTGTACTGCTCGGCACTTAAAAACTGCATTCCTGGGCGTGCTAATTCAGAGCGAAGCAAGAGAGCCAAGATGCCGCCAATGAGGAACCAAGCAAAAGATGTCATTAGATAGAGATAACCGATTGTCTTGTGATCAGTAGAGGTAATCCACTTTACAAATGCTCTGCCCTTTTCAGGAGGCAGTGATGTCGATTGAGTAAGCGTTGGACGTTCTGCATATGTTGTCATGCTTCGCTCCCCTTAAAGGTCTCAAGATAAGCCTGGTACTGCGCTGGTGTCACTACGCGAACTGTGAACAACATCTGAGAGTGATTTCTTCCGCACAAAATGTTGCATCGGCCCGGGAAATCCCCCAGCTTATTCGCTGTGAATTCTAGGTAGTTTGTAACACCTGGAATGTTTTGCATTTGAATCATGAATGCAGGAATCCAGAAACCGTGAATTACATCGTTGGCAGTGATTGTGTAGCGCACTCGCTCACCCAGTGGAACATAGAGCACAGGTGGTTGAGCTGGAGTACCAGTGACTACCGCATCAGGTCCAGCTGCTGGATAACCGAACTGCCACGACCATTGAATTCCCTCAACAGTTATTTCATGTTTGTATGTATCGGTCTTAGCCGTAATGATTGTTTGCTTCTGGGCGGTAAAATAGAAAAGCACTGCCACAATGATAAATGGAATAATTGTGTAAAGAACTTCTACTGGAATGTTGTATTGGGTCTGCTTTGGAAACTCTGGGCTATCTTTTTTCAGGCGGTGAAAAACAGCTGGCCATAGAATCAAAATTAATGTGAAGACTCCGACAACACCGGCAGCGATCCATGCGCCTTGCCACAGTGATAAAGATTGATCATTAACACTCGATAATCCTTCTTCAAAGCCAAGGCCTGAAACCTTTGAGCAACCCGTGAGCAAGAGTGCGGGGCTCAGTAGAAGAAGGCCTCGAAGGAATTTAAGCGCGCTTGACGACATAGGTGTAAGGATAGAGCGCAAAGCGCGCTTGCGTGGCATCGGCTGAAGGGGTCACCCTCGTGGTTCGTGTCACAGATTTTTCAGGGCTTAAAAACTAAGGTGTGGCGCTATTTCCGCCGCTGCATCTGCCCCATATGCGCCTTCGAATCGGGCCAGGAACTCTGCGCTAGTAAAGCGATATTCCTGAGTTCCCATGGTCTCGATAACGTAGGTAGCAATCAGAGAACCCAACTGGGCGCATCTCTCATGGCTAAGACCCCAAGCAAGACCGGCGATAAAGCCTGATCTAAATGAATCTCCCACACCTGTTGGATCTGTCTTTGATTTCTCTTGTGGCACTCCCACTTGCACGAACTCTCCGGCCGCACTTTCCACCTTTGCACCCTTTGAACCCAGGGTGACAACACGGATCTTCACATGCTCCAAAATCTCGCGATCACTCCAGCCCGTCTTTTGCATGGCCAGGGCTAGCTCGTATTCGTTGAGGAAAAGATAAGAGGCACCATCAATGAGAAGTTTGATTTCCTCACCTGACATCCGGGCCATCTGCTGAGAAGGATCGGCAGCAAAGGCAATGCCCTCGCTCCTACAAACATCAGAGTGATGCAACATCGCTTCAGGATCATCAGGTGAAATCACGACCATGTCGAAGCGACCAGTCTTTTCCATAATTGGAGCTAATTCAATATTGCGGGCTTCACTCATTGCACCTGGGAAAAAGGATGCAATCTGATTGAGGTCATCATCAGTTGTGACCATGAAATGAGCGGTATACAAAGTCGTTGAAACTAATGCGTGTGATGTGTCGACACCGTGGCGAGAGAGCCAGGCTTCATAATCTGCCCAGTCTTTTCCAACGGCAGCAATCAGAACTGGATTTAGACCAAGGACTCCCATTCCGTAACAGATGTTTGCCGCGCATCCTCCGCGGCGAACATCCAAACTATCTACAAGAAATGAAAGAGAGACTTTTTCTAAAGAACCGGCTACAAATGAGTCAGTGAACTTTCCGGAGAAAGTCATTAGATGATCTAGACCAACTGAACCTGCTACGCCGATTTTCATGTGGCGATACTAGGGCCTCTAACTAGTTTTTATTAGTTAAATGAGTCGCCGCATGCACAAGAACCTGCTGCATTTGGGTTATCTATTGTGAAGCCCTGCTTCTCAATGGTGTCAACGAAATCAACAGTTGCACCCATCAAGTATGGATCGCTCATCTTGTCCACGATCACCTTGACTGAGCCAAATTCACGGACGATGTCGCCTTCTTGATTGCGATCATCAAAGTAGAGCTGATAACGAAGACCAGAGCATCCACCAGGCTGTACGGCAACGCGAAGATTGAGATCATCGCGGCCTTCTTGTGCCAAAAGCGCAGCTACCTTTGCAGCAGCAACATCGGTTAGGGCAAGACCTGTGGTTGTAACTTCTGTAGTCATTTTCTCTCCTTGTTTGGGACAAGCCTACCTTTCCCCCACCCCTGACGCGAGTTGTGACTTACCTTCATTATTTGTGGTTTTGCCCCGCCCTTCTATAGTTGGCCCATGACTACTGACTCAACTGGCAAAGGCCGTCCAACCCCAAAGCGCAAAGATGCTCAGGCAAAGGTGAAGGTTTCATCCCTGTCCCCTGTTGTGACCAAGGAGCAAAAGCGCACCCAGAAGCTAGCCTCAAGACAAGATCGCGTTAACTCACGTGCTGCATATTTGCGTGGTGAAGAGGGCGCACTGCCCCTTCGTGATCGTGGGCCAGAGCGTCGCTTTGTTCGTAACTATGTTGATGCTCGCCGTTCAATTGGTGAGTACTTCCTACCGATCATCTTCGTAGTTCTAGTCCTGACATTGATTCAAATTCCAATAGTTCAATTCATAGCGATTGCCTTAATGTATGCCGTTCTGCTTGCAGCAGTTATTGATGGCATTTTCCTTGGCCGAAGAATCAAGCGCCTTGTCCAGGCCAAATTCCAATCCTCTAATACGAAGGGCTTGGCTATGTATGCATGGCTTCGCTCAACACAGATGCGTCGCCTACGTGCACCGCACCCACAAACCAAAGTGGGCGATGTAGTTAATTAAGCTCTTGGATTTGGGCTGATGTTTTGTGCTGGATCTTTTTCAGGCAGATTACCCAATGCGCTATCAATTGCTTTCAGGGTCTCTGCATCTAGTTTGATTCCAGAAGCCTTCACGTTTTCCTTCACCTGAGATGGCTTTGTAGCACCCACGATAGCGCTAGAGACATTTGGATTTTGCAAAACCCAGGCAACTGAAAGTTGAGACATTGTTAATCCAGCTTTATCTGCAATTGGCTTAAGCTTTTGTACTGTGCTCAAAACATCATCTTTCATCCACCTAGAAATCATTCCAGCGCCACCCTTTTTATCGGTAGCACGTGAGCCGGCAGGTGGCTTCTTACCTGGCAAATACTTTCCAGTTAACACACCTTGAGCCATTGGTGACCAGACAATCTGACCAATGCCTTCTTTTTCTGAAAGTGGGACAACCTCTGCTTCAATGACTCGCCATAGCGCTGAATATTGAGGTTGGCTTGAAACAAAGCGGTTATAGCCACGGGCATCTTGAATCTTTAGGGCAGCAGCAATCTGCTTTGCAGTCCACTCAGAGAAACCGATGTAGTGAACTTTTCCAGCACGGATCAAATCATCAAAGGCACTGAGTGATTCTTCCAGCGGTGTTTCAAAATCAAAGCGGTGCATTTGGTAGAGATCGATGTGATCTGTTTGAAGGCGCTTGAGTGATGCGTTACAGGATTCAATGATGTGTTTGCGTGAGAGACCACGATCATTTTTGCCTGGACCAGTTGGCCAATAGACTTTAGTGAATAGCTCATAGGACTCGCGTCGAACACCTTTGAGAGCTTTTCCAAGTACCTTCTCAGCTCGAGTACCTGCATAGACATCTGCTGTATCAAAAGTTGTGATGCCGCAATCCAGCGCGGTCTTCACACATTTGATTGCAGAGTCGGCTTCCACTTGTGAGCCGTGTGTGATCCAGTTTCCATAAGAAATCTCGGATACATACATTCCAGTACTGCCAAGGCGACGATATTCCATGCCTAGAACTCTAAGACCTTGCGCGCCTTGTTGCCAACCCAATCACTTTGTGATTACCTACGCACACAACTTAATACGCCCTTCATTAGGGGAAGTTCGGTGAAATTCCGACGCTGACCCGCAACCGTATAGTCGGATTACCTAATGGATGGTTTTAGACAAACACCCGCCGAGGTTTGCGGGGTGTGGTCCACATGTCTTTGAGATTTCTTTTTCATATCTCTTATTCGCGCGGCACTGCTCCCTGTGAGACTCTTTCACATTCGAGAGGCCCCACAACAATGAAGTTCAAAGCATTACTAATTTCACTACTCATTCTTTCCACATCAGTTCTCTTTATCCCCCAATCACAAGCCGCTGGCAAGGGCTGGCGCTACTGGGGTTATTTCCAAGCAGCTCCCGGTGCCACAAAATGGACAGCAGCGATGACTGGTCCAACTGTAGATATCGCAGATGGCGCTGTTGAAGGTTGGTCATTTGTATTTGGAAGTGACGATATCCCTACCCTTTCACCAAAAGTAAAACCTAACTTTGCAACTATTTGTGCCGGAGTTAAGGGTGATAAAGACACTAAGCGAATTGGCCTAGTCATTGACTATGGTTCAAAGGCTTGGGCACCTAAAGGTGAAAAACCAAGAAAGACAATCACTACCTGTGTTCGCACGGCAAAAACCTCACAGGGAATTGATGTTCTTGGCCAAGTAACAAAGATCCGAGCAGCTTCATCGGGCTTGATCTGCGGCTTGGGTGGCTACCCAGCTAAAGAGTGCGGCGTTGAAATCCCAACACCAAAAGCATTAGTTAAAACCAAGTAAAGAAGCTATGAAAAAACTTTCATTTCACCCACTGACGTGGTGGATTTTCTCGGGCGCAGTTGCCGTTGCAATAGCCCGAGTGAACTCCCCTGTCTTTGCCATCGCGGCAGTGGGTGTTATGTCAGTGATTGTTTTTACCCAAAGAGATGATGCACCTTGGGGACGATCTTTCAACGCAACGCTGAAGTTATCAGCGTGGATTATCGCCATTCGAACAATTATCGGCGTGCTCATTGGTGTTCCTATTCCAGGAACAACGCTTTTCACTCTCCCCGTTCTGCCGCTACCTAGTTGGATGCCTGGCATTCGCATCGGTGGAGCAGTGACTTTAGAACGCTTGAGCTCCTCTATTTCAGAGGGAATCATCATCTGCGCAATCCTTGTGGTTTTTGGCGCAGCCGCATCACTGACTAGTCCACATCGTTTATTACGTGTGCTGCCTATCTACCTCTATGAATTTGGCATAAGCGTGGTTATCGCAACTTCTGTTCTTCCACAGTTAGTTTCGGCAGTCTCTCGCATTCGCATGGCGCAACGCCTGCGCGGTCAGAAGACCCACGGTGTAAAAGCATTCAAACGCATTGCGATTCCATTGCTTGAAGAGTCATTAGCTAGATCACTTGATTTGGCAGCTGCCATGGATTCTCGTGGTTATGGGATAAGTAAGAAGCGATCAAAGTATCGCCCGATTAAGTGGGCCAGAGTTGATCTAGCCGTTGTACTAGCGGGCTTGAGTGTGGTGGCCTTCTCATGATTAAGTTTTCAAACGTTTCACTTATCTATCCAAATTCAACGACAACAGTGATTGAAGATCTCACTCTTGAGATTGCTGAAGGAGAGTTAGTTCTTGTTATCGGACCTACGGGTTCAGGTAAATCTTCGTTGCTACGCCTTATCAATGGCCTTGTTCCCCACCACACTGGCGGGATCTTGGCTGGAAGTATTGAAGTAGATGGAATTTCAACTGCAGAAGTAAAACCTGGTGGCCTGGCGCATTTAATTGGCATTGTGGGACAAAACCCCATTAATGGCTTTGTGGCAGATACGGTTGAAGAAGAACTTGTATTTGGTATGGAAGCGTTGAATCTTTCCAATGAAACAATGCGAAAGCGTGTGGAAGAAGTTTTGGACTTAATGTCCTTAGCCAGCCTACGAGAGCGCGCTATCGCAACTCTGAGCGGCGGGGAACAACAGCGCGTTGCAATAGCAAGTGCGCTAGTTGCCCATCCCAAAGTCTTAGTCCTAGATGAACCCACAAGTGCACTCGACCCTATTGCTGCTGAGGAAGTTCTCTCGATTCTGCACCGCTTAGTTCACGATTTAAGTCTGACAGTGGTTATTGCAGAACATAAGTTAGAACGAGTTATTCAATTTGCTGATCGCATTGTTCACATCAATGGTGCAGGCTCTGCCGTAGTTGGAACACCTGAGCAAATCCTGATGAACTCCCCTATTGCCCCGCCCATTGTTGAACTTGCTCGAGCTCTTGGGTTAAAAGAGATTGGTGTTTCGGTGCGAGAAATGCGCCGGATGACGCAAGAGTTTAGAGAATCACATGAAGTCACTAAGCCTGTTGTGCCAAGTAGTTCACTCAAGGCCTGCGCAAGCGTTAAAGACTTAACTATTTCCTATGGCGGTAAAAACGCCGTGAACTCTCTTTCAACAACTATCTATGAGAATGAGATCGTTGCCATCATGGGTCGAAATGGCGCAGGAAAAAGCTCACTCCTGCGAGCTATTGCAGGCGTTAGCGATAACGCAGCTGGTGAGGTAATCGTTAACGGGATTGATTCACAGAAATTACATAGTAAGCAACGTCGCGAGACTGTTGGCTATATCCCACAAGAACCAAGTGATCTGCTCTACGGACAAAGCGTGAGTGAAGAGTGCAAACAAGCAGATGGTGACAATCAAGTTGCAAGTGGCACAACCTTTGCACTTCTATCCCAACTTGTTCCCGGAATATCAGCCCAGACACATCCCCGGGATTTATCTGAAGGCCAGCGTTTAGGTTTGGCTCTGAGTGTGGTGCTCTCGGCTAATCCACACCTACTCATCTTGGATGAGCCAACCAGAGGCCTGGATTATCAGGCAAAACGAGTGTTAACCAAGATGCTGATCGATTTTGCTCGCGTCTTTAATCGCAGCGTCATCATTGCTACGCACGATGTTGAACTGGTCGCAGAATTAGCCACCCGGACAATCTTTATTGCAGATGGTGACATTGTGGCCGATGGCCCAACCATTGATGTGCTCTTATCTTCGCCAGCTTTTGCCCCACAGGTTTCTAAGATCATGTCACCGCAGCCTTGGTTAACAGTTGGCGATGTTGTCCGAGCTATTGAGGCAAATAGCTAATGCGCACTAATGACGTAGTCAGATTCTCTCCTATTGGCACAGCGGTTCTTACACTGGCTTCGTTGATTTCTGCCGCTGGATTCTTGTGGCCTTTTTTCTATAACGGACAATCACTTCCGCGCACGCAGCTTTTCTTTTGGGCAGCACTATCTGTGGCATTTTTTTTAGTCATCATTCAGATTTCTAACTCCGCACTTGATGCTAAATCCGTTGCGCTCCTCGGAGTTTTATCCGCACTCATTGCAGCCCTTCGCCCACTAGGTGCTGGCGCAGTTGGAATTGAACCGATGTGGTTTATTTTGATTCTCAGTGCTCGAGTCTTTGGTCCTTCATTTGGATTTATTCTGGGACTTACTTCCATGTTTGTTTCAGCCTTACTCACTGGTGGTGTTGGTCCATGGCTGGGTTATCAAGTATTTGCAGCTGCATGGATTGGTATGGCCGCTGGCATGCTTGGTGGCAAAAAACTTAGGGGCTGGAGAGAAATTGCACTTCTAATCTTCTTTGGCATCATTGCTGCGCAGGTATTTGGAATCCTGATGGATCTACAGTTTTGGCCGTGGGCTCTAGGTGCTGACACACAATTGTCTTACCTGGCTAATGGTGCAGTTACGGAAAATCTCTCGCGTTTCTTTATTTTCCACTTTGCCACAGCCATGGCTTGGGATATCCCACGGGCAGTCTTTACGACGATTCTTTTGGCGCTTTCGGGTAGAGCAGTCTTATCTGCGCTGCGTAGAACTAAAACCCGGGCTGCCTTCTTGGCACCAATTGAATTTAACGAACGTGCGAAGGCATAAAGGGAAGTTTCACCACTTCAACTATTGAATCGCGACCTCGCACATCAATAACTAATTGATCACCGATTTTCACAGATGCATCAAGGAGTGCAATTCCTATTCCCACTTTAAGTGATGGGGAAAAGGTTCCACTGGTAACTTCACCAAGGGCTGCGCCATCCTTTGTTTTCACACTCATTCCACCACGAGGAATCCCACGGTCCAAAGATTTAACCGCCACACTGCGACGCTTTGCACCTTGAGTTTTTTGTGATTTTAAAACAGTAGATCCTAGGAAATCACTCTTATCCCAACCGATAGCCCACGTTGCACTTGCTTCCACTGGTGTGATCTCTAATGAGAGTTCGTGTCCGTGAAGTGGGTAGCCCATCTCTGTGCGCAATGTGTCTCGCGCACCCAGACCACATACCAATCCACCTACTGGTTCTATCGCTGCAACGATTGCATCCCAGACTTTGGAAGCATCTTCAGTTTTTGGAAGCAATTCGTAACCCAGTTCACCTGTGTAACCGGTGCGGCACAAGATTACTTCTGCTCCGCCAATGCTGACCTTTTCAAAAGCCATGTAATCAATATTGGTATTTACCCCCAGTGATTGCATGACTTGCGGTGCTAGTGGTCCCTGCACAGCAATGACTGCATAGTCAGTGTGAAGGTTGGTAACAGTGATGCCAGCTGGAACGTGGGACTTCAAAGTTGCAACCACATCTGTCGTGTTTGAAGCATTAGGAACTAAAAAGAAATCTTCTTCACTATTGCGATAGGCAATCAGGTCATCAATGACTCCACCTTTTTCATTACAGAGCAAGGTGTATTGGGCAAAACCATTTCCAATGCGGCTCAGATCATTAGTGAACATTGAATTGAGGAACTCCACAGCTCCTTTTCCAGTCACACTGGCTTTACCTAAATGCGAGACATCGAAGATCCCCACTTTTTCACGGACCGCGGCGTGTTCAGCCAGAACTCCTGCCCCTGGATACTCAATCGGCATCAGCCAACCGCCAAAATCGGCCATCTTGGCATTTCGGGCTAGATGCTTATCGTGTAAAGGCGAGTGCTTCATAGTGTGAACCTACCAATACATCTATTACGCTGGCACCTATGACAACACTCAAAATCTCAGATGGCCTCGTTAAAGATGATCTCCTTGTTGTGGGTCTGGTTAGCACCAACACAAAAGGTGGCATCGCCATCGAATCAGGTGATTTAGCCCTTGATTCAAAATCGCTTTTAGCCTCTTTACTCGAGATGGGTGCAACTGGAAAAGCAGATGAAGTAACAAAGATGCCTGGTGGACCAGCACGCTTAATGGTCTTCACCGGTCTTGGTCCTAAGTCATCAACTTATTCCCATGAGAATTTGCGCAGAGCTGCAGGTAGTGCGGCCAGAGCGTTAGCAGGAAATGCTGGGGCAACTTTTGCTCTTCCAGCCCGCGATCTTGCGGGCGTGAGCGCGGTTGCAGAAGGTGCGGCCCTTGGAGCATATGTTTTTAATGAGTTCCGTGGATCTTCAAGGCAAGATCAAAAGAGCGCTTTGAAGTCAGCAACAATCTTTTCAAAGCTTGCTGGAAAGAGTGAGGCTAAGGAGATTATTAATCGCGCATCAATTATTGCTAAGTACACGCATCTCGTGCGCGACCTTGTTAATACTCCCCCAAGTCATCTATATCCAGAGACTTTCACTAAGAAATTAACTGCAGATGTTAAAGCAGCTGGCGGTGCCAAGGTGGGATTAAAAGTAACTATCTGGGATGAGAAGCAACTTAAATCACAAGGTTATGGCGGCATTATTGGTGTGGGCCAAGGATCAGCTAATCCCCCACGCCTTATGCATATTTCTTACACTCCGAAAGCTAAAAACGTTAAGCGCTTTGCATTTGTTGGCAAGGGAATCACATTTGATACAGGTGGGCTCAATCTCAAGCCCGGCTTAGGTATGGAAGCGATGAAGTGCGATATGAGTGGGGCTGCAGCAGTATGTGCTGCAACCCTTGCTATTGCAGAACTTGGTTTGCCGGTAGCAATTGACTGCTGGGCTCCACTTGCTGAAAATATGCCAAGTGATACAGCCACGCGTCCAAGTGATGTCATCACAATCTTTGGTGGAAAAACTGTTGAGGTCCTTAACCCTGATGCTGAAGGTCGATTAGTTCTCGCAGATGCAATGGTGAAAGCCCAGTTAAGTAAAAATAAGCTAGATGGAATGATTGACGTTGCAACATTAACTGGTGCACAAGTCATTGCTCTTGGAACTCGTACAGGTGCGGTCATGACGAACAATCAAAGTTTTAGTGATGCATTTGTAGCAATCGCTAAAGAGACAGGCGAGCAGTTCTGGCCAATGCCTTTGCCCGTAGAACTTCGTGCTTCATTGGATTCTCCTGTTGCAGATATTGCTAACCGAGGAGATAAAAATGGCGGCATGATGGTGGCTGGCCTATTTTTGAAAGAGTTTGTTAATCCTGAACTTCCATGGCTACACCTTGATATCGCAGGACCTGCCTTCAATGAGGGCAAGGCCCATGGATATACGCCAGTTGGTGGCACAGGTGTGAGCATGCGCTCACTCGTGAGATTGGTCGAACAGGCGTAGGTACGGCAAGATAGAGCCCTAAGCATGGGTAAAAGGGGTAGTTGAGTGTCGCAATTTGATCTAGTGATTCTGGGTGGCGGAAGCGGTGGTTATGCCTGCGCCTTGCGAAGTGCACAACTTGGCCTCTCAGTTGCATTAATCGAAGCTGACAAAGTTGGTGGAACCTGTCTGCACAAGGGCTGCATCCCAACTAAGGCGCTTTTACACTCAGCTGAAATCGCAGATGGCGCTCGTGAGGGTTCTAAGTTCGGTGTTAAGTCCACATTTAATGGCATCGACATGAACGGTGTTAATTCATATAAGGACGGTGTTATCTCCCGTCTTCACAAAGGTCTACAAGGATTAGTTAAATCTAGAAACATTACATATATCCAAGGTCATGGAAAGTTAGTTTCTAAGGACACAGTTGAAGTAAATGGCCAGCGCTACACCGGCAAAAACATCATTCTTGCAACTGGCTCATATGCGCGCACTTTGCCTGGCCTTGAAATTGATGGCAAGCAGATCATTACCTCAGACCATGGAACAAAGATGGATTACGTTCCAAAATCTGTCATCGTCTTAGGTGGCGGAGTCATTGGTTGCGAGTTCGCATCTGTCTGGAAATCCTTTGGCTCAGAAGTAACCATTATTGAAGGACTGCCACATCTAATCGCCCTTGAAGATGAGAGCTCAAGTAAGCAGCTCGAGCGCGCATTTAGAAAGCGCGGAATCAATTTTGAACTAGGCGTTAAATTCAAATCAGCTACCCAGAGTAAAAAGGGTGTCACCGTCACTCTAGAAGATGGCAAAGAGTTCACTGCAGATCTTTTGATGGTCTCTGTTGGCCGTGGTCCAGTATCTGCAAACCTTGGCTATGAAGAGCAGGGAATTACGATGGATCGTGGCTATGTCATCGTAGATAACAAGTGCCGCACGAATGTGCCTGGCATTTGGGCTGTTGGCGACTTAATCCCAACGCTGCAGTTAGCTCACGTTGGCTTTGCTGAAGGCATGCTCGTTGCTGAGGAGATTGCAGGATTAAATCCACGCCCAATTAACTACGATGGAATTCCGCGCGTTACCTACTCAGATCCTGAAGTTGCTTCAGTTGGTTTAACAACTGCAGAGGCAAAAAAGCGTGGCCATGATGTTGTTGAACTTAGTTATGACTTAGCTGGAAACGGTAAAGCGCAGATTCTTGGTACGGCTGGTTCAATCAAACTTGTAGGGGAAAAAGATGGCCCCATCCTTGGAGTTCACATGGTTGGCGCTCGTGTCGGTGAACTTCTTGCTGAGGCAGAGTTAATATTTAACTGGGAAGCACGTGCAACCGATGTTGCATCCCTTATTCATGCACACCCAACACTGTCTGAGGCAATGGGCGAAGCTCATATGGCTCTTGCAGGCAAACCGCTTCACGCACACGGATAACCAAGGAGAGAAAATAATGACATTTTCCGTAACGATGCCGGCACTTGGTGAGAGTGTTAGCGAAGGAACAGTTACACGTTGGTTAAAGTCTGAAGGTGACCATGTCAATGTTGATGAACCACTTCTTGAGGTATCAACTGACAAAGTAGATACCGAGATTCCTTCACCTGTTGCCGGAATACTTACAAAAATTGTTGTTCAAATAGATCAAACAGTTCCAGTTGGAGCAGAGCTAGCAATCATTGCTGATGGCGCTGCCGCACCGGCACCAACTGCCCCAGTCGCGGCTGCTCCTGCTGCACCTGTGACACCACCACCTGCAGCACCAGTTGTTGCACCACCAGCACCAGTTGCTGCTGCTCCTGCCGCATCGGGTTCAGGAACAGTCATCACAATGCCTGCATTGGGTGAGAGCGTGAGTGAAGGAACTGTCACACGTTGGTTAAAAAATATTGGTGACTCAGTTGCCGTTGATGAAGCCTTACTAGAAGTTTCAACTGACAAGGTAGACACAGAGATCCCGTCACCAGTTGCCGGAACTTTATTGGCAATCGATGTTGCAGTTGATTCCACAGTTCCCGTTGGAGCTCGTCTTGGATTAATTGGAGCAAGTGGAGCCGCACCGGTAGCAGCACCTGTTGCTCCAAAGCCTGCGCCAGTTGTTGCAACACCAGCACCTGTTGTTGCAGCCCCTATTGTTTCTGCTCCAGCACCTGTTGCAGCAGCACCTGTAACGCAACCAGTTGATGCTTATGTCACTCCCCTAGTTCGCAAACTCGCCAATGAACTCGGTGTGAATCTTGTGAATGTTAAGGGAACTGGAATTGGCGGACGTATTCGCCGTGAAGATATTGAATCCCTTTCAAAGCCTGCAACTCCTACATATGCAGCACCTGCACCTACTGCTGCAGCACCTTCTGCTGCAAGACCAGCAACAGTTGCAGTCTCTCCACTTCGTGGAACGACAGTAACAATGTCACGTTTGCGTAAAGTCATTGCTGCCAGAATGGTTGAATCACTTCAGGTAAGCGCCCAGTTAACAACTGTGGTTGAAGTCGATGTTACAAAGATTTCTCGTTTGCGCGAAAAAGCAAAGGCATCATTTGAAGCCCGTGAAGGCGTCAAGCTTTCATACCTTCCATTCTTTGCAGTTGCTGTGTGTGAAGCACTTAAGCAACACCCAGTTCTTAACTCATCAGTTGAGGGCGACCAAATTACTTACCATGGCACAGAACACCTAGGTATAGCCGTTGATACAGATCGCGGACTCCTTGTTCCAGTTATTGCCAACGCTGGTGATTTGAATATGGGCGGCATTGCACGAAAGATTTCAGATTTAGCTGCCCGTACACGCGATAACAAAGTAACTCCAGATGAATTGGGTGGCGGAACTTTCACACTCACAAACACTGGAAGTCGCGGAGCACTCTTTGACACACCAATCATTAATCAACCACAGGTAGCAATCCTTGGCTTAGGCGCAGTAGTAAAGCGTCCAATGGTTGTTCGTGGTGAAGATGGCGGAGAAACTATTGCTATTCGCTCAATGGTCTACCTTGGTCTTTCATACGATCACCGCGTAGTTGATGGCGCAGATGCGGCCAGATTCCTTGTTACATTGAAAGAGCGTCTAGAAGGCGGCGCTTTCGAATCAGATTTGGGACTCTAAGTAGTAATGCGCGTCCCTCAAAGAATCGCAATTAGCGGTTCCTCCGGCCTTATTGGTACTGCCCTCGTTGGTCACCTAAAGAGTGAAGGTCACACAGTTCAACGATTAGTACGTCGAGCTCCGGTTGCAGCTGATGAAGTTCAGTGGGATCCACAAACAGGTTTTGTAGATTTAGCTCCTCTTGCTGGTGTGGATGCAATCATTCACTTAGCTGGTGTGGGAGTTGGCGATAAGCGTTGGACCAAAAAATACAAGTCAGAGATTCTCAACTCCCGCCTACTTGGAACTACAACTATTGCTAAAGCTGTTGCAGAGCTCAAGCCTGCAGTATTCATCTCAGCAAGTGCCATTGGTTGGTATGGAGAGAGTGGAAATCGCGCAGTAGTTGAAACAGATCGCGTAGGAGATGATTTTCTAGCAGCCGTTTGCCGCGAATGGGAAAGTGCTGCTGATTTAGCTGGCGATGTTCGCACAGTAAAGATTCGCACCGGTTTAGTTCTTGATCCAACAGGCGGAGCACTTGGAAAGATGTTGCCACTCTTTCGTCTTGGTTTTGGTGGAAAACTTGGTTCAGGTAAGCAGTGGTGGTCGTGGATTACTTTGCATGATCAAATTCGCGCCATAGTCTTTGCATTAGAAAATCCAATTTCTGGCCCGGTGAATGTAACTTCACCTAATCCAGTCACTAACCAAGAGTTCACTTCAGCTCTTGCTCGCGCACTTCATCGCCCCGCACTCTTTCCAGCCCCAGCTATTGCCCTAAAAATTGCACTCGGTGGTTTTTCATCTGAAGTTCTAGGTTCTAAAAAGGTAATTCCCCATGTCTTGCAAGAAGCTGGCTTTACTTGGGATTATCCCCACATTACTGAAGCGTTGAATCAACTAGTTCAAGATTAATTGCGCAGCCAGGCTGCCGCTAAAGAGAGCGCCCTGCTGTGATGGAACAGTTCGGTGATCACCTGCAAGATAGAGGTGATCTGAAATCTTTGTCGGCTGCGTTAGCCCTTTTCCAACATGGTGCAATGGCAACGCTGAAGGGATCTCATATTTAGCAATCAGCTGCCAATCACGGGTTTCAACGCCCCACATTGTTGAAAGATGACGTCGAACCTCTGAATCAGTTGTTCCAAGTTCAGTAGTACTTGAAATCAAATTCATTCCGGTGGGTGCATAGGCAGATGAAATATCTGAAATTACCAAGCTATTCATAACGCATCCACGGTTTTGACCATCAATGAGCAGGCGACCAGTCCCAGATGGATTGCTATCGCTTGCGTGGTACCAAGTCACACAGCCCTGCATTCGAGATACCTCACCGAGCTCTAATAACTGAGTGGCAGTAGTTGCATCTGTAGCAATCAAAATATCCTGCGCTTCAAACTCGCCAGCAGATGTTTGAACCCTGTTTCCAACAATGCGCTCTGCACGCACATTGAGCTTTAACTCTGTAATTCTCGATGCAAGAGCCTGTGAAAGTTGACCCACACCATACTTAGGAATACCCGGTGATCCAGTAACAAATGAACGAATGACGATTTGGCCATAGTGTGCATCAACTTTATCTGGATCCGCTAAGAAGACTCCTTGTAGGAAAGGCCGAAGCACGCGCGCATATGTTGTTCCACAGCCCGCACTGCGCAAGGCTTGGCCAAGTGATTGTTCCCCTTTTATTTTTGAGAAAATAAATCGGGCAAAATTTACCTTCTCACTCATAGAGCCGGTCCCACGATGCAGCGCTGAAAACGGAGCACTGCGTGGATCTCCCAACGCAATTCGTTCGGTTCCTAAACTGACTTCAATTACTCGAGGGGCGGGGATGAAATCAATCTCATCGATAACATCAAGTGCAATCAGTGCTGGATATTTTGAGTTGATGAGTTGAAAACCGCGATCACAGATATAGCCATTAATATGATGGCTTGCTACTCGCCCACCGGCGCGATCACTGGCTTCAATCACAGTGACAGAGCGCCCAGCATCTTGCAGTTGGATTGCAGCGTTTAACCCAGCTAAACCAGCTCCAACAATTAGAACATCGCTTTTACTAGACATGAAGTGCGTTGTTTCGGGCCTGATCAATGATTTGTGCAACCAAGAGCGCATCGTCATTTGAAATCGGCCATGGGTTGGTGCCGGCTATAGCACCTGCGACCAAAGTGTAGAAAGTGGCGTAGTTACCATCTTCTCCAACAATTTCTTCTACCTCATCACCACGATGAATAAAGCTCTTTGACTTCGTAGGAACATCCCATTTACCACCCATGGGGACTCTGCCGGCTTTGAGTAAGGCCTCTTGAGGATCTAAATCATTAATTACCAATGCACCTTTGCTACCCAAGATGCGGATGCGCGGACCTGGTGCACCCGCAACAACACTTGCACTTAAGGTAGAAAGAACTCCTGAATTATGCTTGAGAACTAAAACAGCATCATCATCTGCCCCACCGCGAATCGTGCGCACGGTTGAAGTAATGAGTTCAGCTTTACCAAACCAATCAATGGCCGTGGAAATTAAATGTGGCTGCAAATCAAGGAGTTGTCCCCCACCATCGGCTGCACTCATGTTCTCACGCCAAGAACTCTTATTTAGCTCTGGACGAAAGCGCTCAAAGCGTGAATCCATTCGATGAATAGTTCCTAGTACACCTGAGGCAAGGACTCTTTTGATTGTTAGCGCATCACTGTCCCAGCGGCGATTAAAGAAAGTTGATACTGGAACACCTTCGCGCTCACCAGCAGAGATAATTTCAGCCGTCTCAGCAAAGGTGCGCCCCATCGGCTTGTCCACAACAACTGCAATACCAGCATTTATTGCTGCGAATGCATGTTCGGCGTGAACGAGATTGGCTGATGCAACAACAACCAGATCGAGTTTATGAGCAACCAATTCTTCAATAGTTGCAACAACATTTACATCGGGAAAGTCGGCAACGGCATGTCCTGCTCGTTCGGCATTACTGGTCTGAATCGCAACGACTTCATACCCACACCCTTTAAGCAAAGGTGCATGGAAATAACGTCCTGCTAATCCATATCCAGCAATGCCTACGCGCATCAGCTCTTTATATCTTCGTGCTGTAGTTTTGAAGGCCACCAGATCTTTGGACCAATCTCATGAACCATTGCTGGCACCAAGATTGAACGAACAATGATGGTGTCCAGAAGAACACCGAAGGCCACAGCAAAACCAAGCTGAGCAAGTGGTACCAGTGGCAACAGACCAAGAACAGCAAAGGTTGCTGCCAGAACGATTCCAGCAGAAGTAATTACTGATCCCGTTACGGTCACACCCTTGATGATTCCAGCACGCGTACCAATCTTGGCACTTTCTTCACGCACTCGTGTCATGAGGAAGATGTTGTAGTCAATTCCCAATGCCACCAAGAAGATGAAGGCAAAGAGTGGGAATGAATTATCACCACCGGCAAATCCGAATACGTTGTTAAATACCAACGCACATACTCCCAGAGTTGCAAAGTACGAGAGGAGCACCGTTCCAAGAAGGACTATTGCACTTAAAATACTGCGAAGCAGTAATCCAAGGATTATTGTGATGACGAATAAAATAATTGGAATAATCGTCCTGTTATCTCTGTTGTTGGCATTTCGAACATCGTTATAGACCGCGCTTGTGCCTCCGACTAATGAAGTCTCGTCAGCAGCTTTTGCTAATTCGCGAATCTTAGGAATGTCATTTGATGCTTCCACGCTATCTGGAGCCTTATCCAGCGTCACATTCAAAATTGCTCTGTTGTTAACGACCTTCATCACCTTAGTCATTGGATCAACAAAGGGAACGATTTGTGTAACACCCGGTGCATTTTTAACAGCAGCTGTAACCGCATCAATTTTATCGACTGCAACAACTATCTGAGTTGGATCACCCTCTCCGCCTGGGAAGTGGGTAACTAGAAGCTTTTGTCCAACTACAGATTCTGGATTGCCAGTAAATGTATCGACCGTTCCGAGTCCATCAGCTTTGAGAGTTGTTGAAGCGAATGCGAAAAGTAATAGGACTGAACCTGTTACAACCCAAGCCTTGCGAGGATTGCGTCCAATTCCATTTGCAAGCTTTGACCATGCGCCAGTCATTACATGATCATCACCATCAAAGTGAGGTCGTCTTGGCCAGAAGATCCAGCGGCCAAAGAGTAGGAGTAATGCTGGTAGCAAGGTCAAAATTGTGAACATTGCGCAGACAATTCCAATTGCACCAACTGGGCCAAGACCTGCAGTGTTTGTTAGCTGGCTAAATAGCAAAACGAGCAAAGAAATAGCAACTGTTGAACCAGAAGCAAGAATTGGTTCCCACACACCTTTGTAAGCACTCTTCATCGCATCAAAGCGGCTCTCATGAAGATGTAGCTCTTCGCGATAACGAGCGATAAGAAGAAGCGCATAGTCAGTTGCTGCACCGATAACCAATACCGAGAGAATGCCCTGTGATTGTCCGTCAACATCGATGATGTCATTTTTTGCAAGTAAATAAACAATTCCACCTGCCGTGGACAGGGCAAAGAGTGAAGATAGAAGAGGAATGATCCACAAAATTGGAGAGCGATAAACGAAAATCAAAATAATTGCAACCACTGCGAGTGTGGTTAAGAGTAACTTGGAATCTATATCTCCAAAAGCGCCAAAGAGATCGCCAAGCAAACCTCCAGGACCTGTTACATATGGATCAAGACCATTGGCTTTGGCAATTGGCGCAATATCAGCGCGAAGCGCCGCGATGAGTTCAGGTAGAACCGGCTTATCGTTGGGAAGAACTTTGGAGAGTGAATTTCCATCTAATGGGATATTTGCCAAAATTGCTTTTCCATCTTGAGATGGGAAGACGCTTATCTGCGCGCCAGGAGCTAGGAAGTCAGAGATCTTCGCGCTCGTTCCATCCAGAGTTAGCGCACCGACTTTCGATATGTGCGCATTAATTGCAGCAAATGTCTCTGGCGTTGATGTGCCTTCAAACAGAATCAACGTAGGAAAATTAAAAGTTTTCTCATCAGAGAAAGTAGCAATCACATCTGCAGCCTTTGTTGCTTCAGCTCCCTTTGGCAAGAAAGAAGAGTTGTTATTTTCTTGAACTGATGAGAGCTTGCCAAATAGAGGACCCATAACACCTGTTATGCCAAACCAAACAATCACTACCAAGAGTGCCATTGCAAAAGGTTTACGGGTTTTTTGAATTGACTGCGTGGACATAATGAAGGAGGCCTTCCTATAGGTCTGATATGGCTTCAATTGCTAAGGAGGCAAGCCTACCTTTAGGCTAGCGATGTGCCCGTCGTAACCCCTCCTAGCCAAAGTGCGATTGCCCTCACCCGCCATGGCCTGATTGATTATGAAAAGGCTTGGCAAGTACAGCGCACTATTCACTCAGAAGTTGCCCAGGGAATTCGCCCCAACACATTGTTATTACTCGAGCATCCATCGGTCTATACCGCAGGTCGCAGAACTTTAGATTCAGAAAAACCTCAGGATGGAACTCCTGTTATTGAGGTTGATCGCGGCGGAAAAATTACATGGCATGGACCAGGACAACTTGTTGGTTATCCCATCGTAAAACTTTCACAACCACATGAGCTTGTTGGCTTCGTCCGCGAAATTGAACGCGGGCTGATAAATGTCTGTGAGGATTTAGGGATTAAAGCAACATGTGTTTCAGGACGCTCTGGCGTTTGGGTGATCGATGAAAAAGGCAATCGCAAAATTGCTGCCATTGGAATTCGCGTGAGCAAGGGCGTGACAATGCATGGCTTTGCACTCAACGTCTGCCCGGATCTGAGCGCTTTTAGTCAGATCATTCCTTGCGGCATTGCAGATGCTGATGTCACTTCTATTTCCAGAGAGCTTGGCCGTAACATAGGCATTGAAGAGGTTTCTCCATTGGTTGAGAGACATATTTTTGAATCACTAAAGAAGGTGTGCGCATGACACTTGCCCCAGAAGGTCGCAAGCTAATCCGCATTGAAGCACGCAATGCCGAAGTTCCTATTGAGCGAAAGCCTGAATGGATTAAGACCAAGGCACACATGGGACCTGAATACACCCGCTTGCAGAGCCTTGTTAAATCTGAAGGACTGCACACAGTATGCCAAGAAGCAGCTTGTCCAAATATCTTTGAATGTTGGGAAGATAAAGAAGCAACATTTCTCATTGGTGGCGATAAGTGCACCCGCCGTTGCGATTTCTGCAACATCGACACTGGAAAGCCAGATCCCCTAGATCGCGAAGAACCGCGCAAGGTTGCAGAATCTGTTAAAGCGATGGGGCTTAAGTACGCAACCATCACTGGTGTCACACGCGATGATTTACCTGATGAAGGTGCTTGGCTCTATGCCGAAACAATTCGCATGGTGCACGAGTTAAATCCGGGTACTGGTGTTGAAATGCTGGCCCCTGACTTTCATGCAAAGGCGCACCTACTCAATGAAATCTTTGAAACTCGCCCTGAGGTCTTTGCCCATAACTTGGAGACAGTCCCCCGCATTTTCAAGCGAATTCGCCCAGCATTTACTTACGAGAAATCTTTAACAGTTATCTCCATGGCCCGTGATTTTGGCTTAGTTACCAAATCAAATCTCATTCTTGGTTTGGGCGAGACTCGAGAAGAAGTGACTCAAGCCCTCGTTGATTTACATGATGCAGGTTGTGACTTAATCACTATTACTCAGTACTTACGACCAACCGGCCGCCACCATCCAGTCGAGCGTTGGGTTAAACCTGAGGAGTTCGTTGAACTAGCCAAAGAAGCCACAGATATTGGTTTCCTTGGGGTAATGAGTGGACCACTCGTTCGTTCTAGCTATCGCGCAGGGCGCCTTTATAAGCAGGCAATCGATGCAAAGGCAACTCGTGGCTGATCTTGTCTATCCCCCCGTAATTGTTTTAGTAAAGACTCTCTGGAAGGTTCTTGGACTTCGTTTTGATTTTAGTGGCGAAGAAAACATCCCGCGCAAAGATGGCGCAATTCTTGCAATCAATCATGTGAGCTATTTAGATTTTGCAATCACAGGAACCGCAGCTCTTCCCGCAAATCGCTATGTCCGCTTTATGGCAAAAAAAGAAATCTTTGAAAACAAATTAGCAGGCCCACTTATGCGCGGCATGCACCACATCAGCGTTGATCGCAGCAGTGGTTCTGCATCTTTTGTTGCGGCCCTTCGAGCACTAAAAGCAGGCGAAATCATCGGCATCTTTCCTGAGGGCACAACTTCAACCTCATTCGAGATTAAAGAACTCAAGTCGGGAGCGGTCAGATTAGCGATGGGTGCTGGTGTGCCGATTATTCCCACGATTATTTGGGGTAGTCAGAGAATTTGGACCAAGGGCGTAAAGCGAAACCTCAAGCACAATAAATTCCCTGTAACAGTGGTCTTTGGTGAGCCGATTTTTTATGAACGCGGAGCAGATGTTGAGCAGGCAGAGTTGCATTTGCGAACAACATTGCTTGCCATGTTGCGGCAGGTGCAAGAGGACTACCCTGATAGCCATGTGGGCCAACGTTGGGCTCCGGTCCGCCTTGGTGGAACTGCCCCTGCCCCACTAAACTAAAGACATGTTCAAGAGAAAAGCTAAAGAAAAGAAGATCAAGACTCCTCGCTTCCAAACCTTTCGTGATGCATACGCTGTCACAAAGCAGGTTAAGCCTTGGATCGGTATTGCCCTAGTCGCAATATTTCTAACAACACTTTTAATCGGTATTGGCATTGGGATAGCAGTTGGCCGTCCTGTTTATGTTGGCTTTATCTTCACCCCTCTTGCTTTTCTAACAACTCTTCTTGTGTTTACTCGTGTTGCTGGCCGCGCTGCATACACATCAATTGATGGCCAGATGGGTGCTGGTGCAAGTGTGTTGATGGCTATTCGCAAAGGGTGGACAACAACTCCAGCCGTTGCAGTCTCTCGCAACCAAGATATGGTCCACCGAAGTGTTGGCCGTGCAGGAATTGTTCTTACTGGCGAAGGTTCACCCAATACGTTGCGCCAACTACTACAGGATGAGCACAAGAAGTCTGAGCGCTTTGCTCCTGGAGTTCCAGTGATTGAAGTAATTGTTGGCGATGGTGAAGGCCAAGTTCCACTGCGCAAACTACAAAAGCATCTGCAAAAGCAACCTAAGAAGTTAACTGCCCATCAAATGCGCGAAGTTCGTGCTCGCTTAAAGGCCGTTGGTGGACTGTCTATGCCAATTCCTAAGGGTCCGATGCCAACTCGTGCGCCAAAGATTCGCTAATACATCTTTAGATTGAAAGATTGATTCTTTCTCCATCGTGTAACTGTTGATCTGGCAAACCCTTTAGTACATGCACCTTTGCCTCACCAAAGACGATCCACTCGGTATCTCCTGATCGCTTCACGATCGCTGTTAGCTCATCTACGCCGATCAGGATTGAGTTATCGGGAACATGCAGCAAAACCTTGGCCGCACTCTCTGGAATCCATTTAAAGAACTTATTGAAATGTGGGATTACACGAACCTCAGGAAGTAAATTCAATCCCTGTGTGGGCAGCTTTTTTAGTAAGCGAAAGTTAGGGATATGCGCGCTAAGAACCATCGCCCCGGCGCTGCATCCTGCAAGTGATGCTCCGGTTTTCCAATTCTCAAGAATTGCATCCCAGAGCGGTGTGTCAATCAAAACCTGCGCTAAATGGTGTGGGTCTCCCCCAGACATATACATCAGCGCACTGTTTGCTACAGCGTCAATATATTCTTGATTGAATGCATCTTCACGTGTGAAGATTGGAAGATACGTTGCCTCCACGCCAATATTTTTTGCTTGTCTAAGTCCAAGCTCTTTCCAATACTCCAGACGATCACTGCTCTCACGCCCTGCCGCAGTTGGAATCTGCAGATATCTAGCTTCTTTACCGTTCTTTACTCCATCGGCGACTAGTGAATTTTCAAACTGGGCCATGGCAGGTAGATACTCACCGGAACCAACCAATGCTAGTGAGCCATTCACTTGGCAAGTGTAAGCGGAGTTAAGTTGATTGAATGAAAATTGATCTAGCTTCTTGTAAGCACCGATCCGCTTAAGCGCTCATGGATTCCACGGCCGTTCTCATCAAAAGTAACTGCAGTGACCACGAGCACCACGAGAATTGTTCTAATCAGAGCCTGTCGAATAGAGAGTGGTCCACCATCCTCAAATCGCACAACCTTCATTCCAAAGAGGTGATGACCAAGAGTTCCACCTTGCAAAGCGGTGAGAATCCACATCTGTGCAAAAAACAATAGAAAGATCCAAAGGGGTCTCAATGGGTCCACCGCAAAGAGGCCGCCCGAAAAGGCCCCAACAATTGACATGCAAGCCAACCAATCAAGGGCCAGGGCGCCCATGCGGCGTCCATAGGTGGTTCGGATGAATGGGTAGCTCATGGGCCTAAGCCTAACGCCCTTTAAATTCTTAACATGGATGTAACAGGGCGGTTAGGCCAATGTGCCTTGTGAGACTTATTCTTGGGCCACGAAGCAGAGGGCTCAAAGTCGAGAAAATCTGCGCTGATACACCATTTATGTATCCATGTGAATTGGGAGAAGCATGTTTAAGAACTCTGCAGAAATTTTTGCATATATTAAGAAGGAAGATGTAAAGCTCGTTGACGTGCGCTTTACAGATCTTCCAGGAATCCAGCACCACTTCAACGTTCCTGTTGAATCATTTGATGAGGCTGTCTTTACTGATGGTCTGATGTTTGATGGTTCATCAATTCGTGGATTCCAGTCAATCCATGAATCAGATATGAAACTGTTGCCAGTTCCAGAATCTGCATACCTTGACCCATATCGCAAAGAGAAGACTCTGATCATTATCTTCTCTGTTCACAACCCAGTAGATAACTCGGCATATAGTCGTGACCCACGTGGTGTTGTCGCAAAGGCAGTTGACTTCATGCGTGCACAGGGAATTGCTGACACAGCATTCTTTGCACCGGAAGCTGAATTTTATGTTTTCGATCGCGTTCGCTTTAAGACTGACATCAACACTGCCTATCATGAGATTGATTCCTATGAGGGTGCTTGGAATACAGGAATTAAAGAAGATGCCGATGGAACTCCTAACCGCGGATACCGTACTCGCGTAAAGGGTGGATATTTCCCAGTATCACCAACAGATCAATTTGCTGATCTTCGCGATGAGATGGTTATGCAACTTGGAAAAGTTGGACTTCTAGTTGAGCGCTCACACCACGAAGTGGGAACGGCTGGTCAAATGGAAATTAACTACCGCTTCACAGATATTTTGACTGCTGGTGATGATGTAATGAAGTTTAAGTACGTCATCCGTAACACTGCATGGCAGGGCGGCAAGACTGCAACATTTATGCCAAAGCCACTCTTTGGTGATAACGGTTCAGGTATGCACGTTCACCAATCACTCTGGAAAGATGGCAAGCCATTGTTCTTCGGTGATGGATACGGCGATCTTTCAGACATGGCCCGTCACTATGTCGGTGGTCTTCTCAAGCACGCACCGTCATTGCTTGCTTTCACTAACCCAACAGTTAACTCATATCGTCGCTTAGTCCCAGGTTATGAAGCACCAGTGAACCTTGTTTACTCAGCTCGTAACCGCTCTGCTTGCATCCGTATCCCAATTACAGGATCCAATCCAAAGGCAAAGCGCATTGAGTTCCGTTGCCCAGATCCATCATCCAATCCATATCTAGCATTTGCTGCGATGTTGATGGCCGGTCTTGATGGAATTATCAACAAGATCGAACCACCTGCCCCAGTAGATAAAGACTTGTATGAATTAACAGGCGAAGAAGCAGCCGCTATTCCACAAGTTCCAGGATCACTTGATGAAGTACTCAACAACCTAGAGCGCGATCACGAGTTCTTGCTCAAGGGTGGAGTATTTACAAAGGATCTCATCGAGACATGGATTGAATTCAAGCGCAAGCAAGAAGTTGATTATGTTCGCTTGCGTCCACATCCAGCTGAGTTCGAGCTGTATTTCGACATCTAAAAACTGCTTTAAGACAAAGCCCGTGCCGATTGGTGCGGGCTTTGTTGTTTTTACTTCCTTGCGATTGTTTTAAACAACACTAGAGAGATTAAAGCGCTCACAATTGAAGCGATTATTACAGCCAGAACAGCAATATCTTGGGTTTCAGACTCTTTAAATGCCAAGTTTGCTATAAAGATAGCTACCGTAAAACCAATTCCTGCTGCACTTCCCGTTGCTACGAGTGAGGATTTTGTCACTCCCTCAGGAAGATCTGCAATGTTAATTCTCTTTGCTAGTAAGGATGCAAACAGGACTCCTAGAGGCTTACCTATGACAAGCCCAAAGAATATTCCCCACGCGATGAGCGACTGCGATGCGGTCTTGATTGACTCACTTGTGATGACAACGCCAGTGTTAGCAAAGGCAAAAACTGGGACCACGATGAAAGTACTTACTGGGTGGAACTTGTGCTCTAACCATTCAATTACAGAAACTGAGCCATCCTCAATGTCATCAAGGTTGGACTGTTGGCGCGCGATGTTGGGAGTTAACAAACCCAGAATCACACCGGCCAAAGTTGGATGCACTCCGGTTTTATAGAGTGAAAACCACAAAGTGAAGGCAAGTAGTGAATACACAATCATTGAGCTGATGCGAGCCTTTTTTAGAATAGCGATGAATGCAATGCTCAAGAGGGCGGCCACAAGCCAAGAAAAATTGATTCCGGTGGAATACACAAAAGCAATGATCAAAATAGCGCCGATGTCATCTATGACGGCTAAGGCGAGCAGAAATGAACGAAGTGAGGCTGCAACGCTCGGTCCAATCATTGTTAACAAGCCAACAGCTAAGGCGATATCAGTTGCAACAGGAACACCCCAGCCAGCCGGTGCGACTTGTCCTGCAATAGCTAAATAGATAAGAGCCGGGAAAGCCATTCCCCCAATAGCGGCAACAAAAGGCAGCATTGCTTTCTTCAGTGTTGCGAGGTGTCCTGATGTAAGTTCGCGCTTAATCTCTAAGCCCACTACAAAAAAGAAAATGCTCATCAATAGATAGTTGATGATTTTCAGAACTGAGAAATCAAGTAAAAACCATCCGGATCCAACGGCAATATCAAAATCTAGAACTGAGAAGTATCTTTCTGACAGTGGTGAATTAGCAGTAATTAAACCAAGCCCCGCAGCCACCAGAACAATCACGCCACTTGTAGATTCGCGCCCCAGAAAATCTCGAAGAGGAGAAATACGAGTGCTCATGTCTCTACTTTAACTCAGTGCAATCTCCTGCGCTTGAATTTTTCGCCTTGAGAGCAGGAGGTGTCCCGTGAAGCCGATGATCAACGCTGCGATAACTCCCACGTTGGCATAGGCCCAAGCACCATCTCTGCCACCAATGAGAAATAGTAAATAACCCTGCCACGATAGCCATGACGCAAAAGTATTTGTAACTAATCCCCAGCCAACAATTGTTCCAATAATCATCAAAACGATCGATCCCTTGTTGATTGATCCATACATGCCTTGTGGGTCATATAAGTCCCTCTCGCTGTATGCCTTCTTTCGCATAATGACATCTGCAACGAAGATTGCTGACCACACTGCAACAGGAACACCCAGTGTGATGAGAAATCCCTGAAATGGATAAAAGAAATTATCAGCGACCCAAACGATATAGACAGATCCCGCAAGCATGATAAGTGCATCAATTATGGCTGCTTGATGTCGTTTGATTGGTACACCAATTGAAACTAGAGCTAAACCTGAGGAGTAAAGGTCAAGAATCGCTCCACCAACTAATCCCAAAATCGCAACTAGGGCAAATGGAATTAGGAACCATGTTGGCAATAGCGAGGTCAACGCACCGATTGGATCCATAGCAATCGTTTCGCTGAGATCTTTACTGCTAGCAGACAGGGCTGCACCATAGATAACTAAAACAATAGGAACAACCGACGCCCCAAACACAGTCCATCCCACAACTGCTTTGCTAGAAACAGATCTAGGAAGATAGCGCGAGTAATCTGCGGCGCAATTAACCCATCCAAGTCCAATTCCAGTTACACCGAAAATGAGTGCGCCGATAAACCCTTGAGTTGAACCATCCTGAATGGCAGTTACCGCACTCCAATTAATAGTGTCCACGGTTAGTGCAATATAAACAACAGTCATGACAACGGTTATCACCGTCAATACTTTCTGCAACTTCATAATGACGCTAAGTCCTAGAACTCCACCAAAAACGGTGAGTGAAACCGCTATTACAAATCCAAGGATCAAAGCAAGGTTCTGATCTACTCCCCCAATTCTGGAAAAGACAGTCCCTGTTGCAAGGGTTGCTAGGGAGACTAAAACTGTTTCCCATCCGACGAAGATAAAATATGAAAGGAAACCAGGAACGATGCTTCCTTTAACTCCAAAGGAGGCTCGAGCTAAGACCATTGTTGGCGCATTTGAACGCTTGCCAGCTAAAGAGCTAATACCGACTAAGAAAAAAGAACAGATGGTGCCGATGATTGCAGCCCATGTGGCCTGCCTAAATGAGATGCCAAATCCTAAGAAGAAGGAGCCATAAGACAGAGCTAGGAGTGAAACGTTTGCTCCAGCCCACGGCCAGAATAATGAGCGCGCCGATCCGCCTCGTTCTGATTCTTGAATCAGGTTTGGACCGTTGAGTTCTAATTCAAAAATAGGCATTGCTGCAGTCTACTTCTTGATGCGCCTTACAAGGCCATAAACAAGGCCAACGAGAATCGAAGCTCCCACAGAAGTGACTAGTAAATTACTGCCACTTTCTTCAGAAGTTCCAGCCTCTTCTTTGGTGCTTTCTTCTCCATAAGCACTTATCGCCGCTGGGGTTTCTCCTACAGTGAAGCTGTAATCACCTTCTACCGGGTGCCCATCCTCTGAAACTATTCGGTAACGAACTGATACCAAGCCAGTTATGTCAGTTAACTGCAGCTTTGTTGAAATCTTATTGCCTTCTACTACTGCAGTCGGGGATGAAATTATTTGACCTTGACTATCAGTTACCTCAATTGAGTTAACGTTTGCGCCTCCAATGATTTGGAGCTTGCCATCAAATTCAATTGAAACTTCCGCAGGTGCTGTAGGAACATTTGAATCCG
>Ga0208486_1000018_pt1 | contig 51469 bp, 47 predicted proteins | sample LakMenEpi03Aug12_FD_150664 | JGI IMG/M metagenome (GOLD analysis project Ga0208486, IMG submission 150664) | Freshwater microbial communities from Lake Mendota, WI - 03AUG2012 deep hole epilimnion (SPAdes) | ecosystem: Environmental > Aquatic > Freshwater > Lentic | place: Lake Mendota, Madison...
GCCGCCAAAGCTGCTGGTCGCCCAGTTGCCATTCTTGTTGATCTGCAAGGTCCAAAGATTCGCCTAGCTCGCTTTAAGGCAGGACCACATGATTTAGCACGTGATGACATCTTCACAATCACAGTTGATGATGTTGAGGGAACAAAAGAGCGAGTTGGTACTACATATAAAGGTTTACCAGGAGATTGCAAAGCTGGAGATCGCATTCTCATTGATGATGGAAAAGTAACTGTTGAAGTTGTTGAAGTTAAGGGTAATGATGTTGTCACTAAGGTTATTGAACCTGGTGCAGTGAGTAACAACAAGGGCATTAACTTGCCAGGTGTTGCAGTCTCTGTTCCTGCGCTCTCTGAAAAAGATATTGATGACCTTCGTTGGGGCTTGCGAGCGGGAGCTGATTTCATCGCACTCTCATTTGTTAGAAGCGCAGAAGATATTAAGGATGTTCATAAGATTATGGATGAAGAGGGAATTCGTGTTCCTGTAATTGCAAAGATTGAGAAACCTCAGGCCGTTGAAAACCTTGTTGAAATCGTTGATGCCTTTGATGGCATCATGGTTGCACGTGGTGATCTTGGCGTGGAACTTCCAATTGAGGATGTGCCATTGGTACAAAAGCAGTGCGTTGAGTTAGCTCGAGATATGGCAAAGCCAGTAATTGTTGCGACTCAAATGCTTGATTCCATGATTACAAATTCACGCCCAACTCGCGCAGAAGCAACAGATTGCGCAAACGCAGTACTAGATGGCGCAGATGCCCTGATGCTCTCAGGTGAAACAAGTGTTGGTGAGTTTGCAATTGAGGCCGTTCAAACGATGGCACGCATCATTCAAAAGACTGAAGAAGGCGGCCTCGACCGTATTCGTCCAATAAAGACAGCCCCACGTACTAAGGGCGGGGCAATTACAAAAGCAGCAACTGAAGTGGGCGCCATTGTTGATGCAAAGTATTTAGTGGCCTTTACACAAAGTGGCGATTCAGCACGTCGTATGTCTCGTTTGCGCTCACCGATTCCAATTCTTGCCATGACTCCAGAGATTGGCACATATAACCGCCTTGCACTTTCGTGGGGCGTTGAATCAATGCTCACTCCTATCGTTGGCGCAACCGATGAAATGGTGAAATTGGTAGACACAGTCCTTATTGATTCAGGCCGCGCTCAATTAGGTGATCAAGTGATGATTGTTGCTGGTTCTCCTCCTGGAATTCCAGGTTCAACGAACGCAATGCGCGTACACCGCGTGGGAGATGCTGTTGGTGGGGTAGCTGCGGCTTACCGCTAAGATTGGCACCGTTCGGTTATCACTTAACGCCTCGGTACTCCAACGGTAGAGAGGGCAGTCTCAAACACTGCACAGTGTCGGTTCAAATCCGACTCGGGGCACATGACACAAAAGGTTCGCATCCTCGTAGCCGAAGATGAAGCGCTTATTCGCATGGACCTTGTTGAGATGTTACAAGGTGCTGGTTATGAAGTTGTAGCAGAGGCTACAAATGGCCAAGAAGCAATTGATTTAGCCAATGAACACAAACCAGATTTAGCGATTCTTGATGTGAAGATGCCGGTACTAGATGGGATTTCTGCAGCTGAAAAAATTATTGATCTTGCACCTGTTTTGATGCTGACAGCGTTTTCTCAAAAAGAATTAGTTGATAGAGCCCGCGATGCTGGAGTTATGGCATATGTTGTTAAGCCATTTACTATTGGAGATTTAATCCCGGCCATAGAAATTGCAATTAGCCGGCACACACAGATGCGCTCACTTGCTGCAGAAGTTGCAGATTTACATGATCGCTTAGAGACACGAAAAATTATTGATAGAGCAAAAGGTATTTTGATGAAGGCACTTAATCTCTCAGAGCCAGAGGCTTTTTCCTGGATTCAAAGAGCGGCCATGGATCGTCGATTAACGATGAAACAGGTGGCCGAGGCCGTCATTAGCCCTGAGGCCGTACCCGAGAGCTGACCTGGCAAGTTCGGTCCAAAACGTTACATAAATGAAACCCAATAATGGCTTTTCATGCTCAATCGGGCTTGTTAAACCCTCATCCCTGCCATTACCCTAAGCGCCTCCCTGTCCCGGGACACAAGAACAGGAAAGGCACTAAATGAACAAGAAGATTAAGAGTTCACTTGCCATTGTTACTGCTGCAGCCGTTGCTTTTGGCCTTGCATCAGTTCCAACAGCTAGTGCAGCTGTAAAGACTTACACAATCGGTTACCAGGGCCCACTTTCAGGTGGAGAAGCATCAACTGGTATCGATGAGCAAAACGCAGTTAAGTATGCGATCAAGCTATTTGAAGCAGCGAACAAGAACATCAAGATCAAGTTAGTTTCAATCGATGACCAGGGAGACCCAGCAGTAGCTGGAACAGTTGCTCCTGGTGTTGCATCAAACAAGAACGTTCTTGGCGTTGTAGGACCTGCTTACTCAGGTGCAACAATTGCTTCACTTCCATACTACAAGTCAGTAAACATGCCAGTTATTTCTCCATCTGCAACTCGCGTGTCACTAACTGACCCAACATCTCCTGACTTTGGTGGACCAATTTTCCACCGCGTCGTAGGTAAAGATGACCTTCAGGGTCCAGCTTTGGCTAAGTACGCAACAGCAGGCGTTTCAGCTGCAAAGGTTTTCGTTTTCGATGACCAATCAGCATACGCAGTACCTCTTCGTGGCTTCGTTGAAGCTGGTCTGAAGAAGATTTCTGGAGCATCAGTTGTAGGCGGAGACTCAGTTCCAAACACAACAACAGACTTCAGCCCAACAATTGCAAAGATCGCGACATCTGGCGCAAATGTTGTTATCTACACTGGTTACTACAGCCAAGCTGCTGTGTTCATCAAGCAGCTTCGTGACTCAGGTTCAAAGGCAGTATTTGCTGGCGGCGACGGAGTGTTCAACCAGGAGTTCCCAAAGCTTGCAGGTGCTGCAGCTGAAGGCTCAAAGGTAACTGGCGTTGGCGGACTTGCTGGAATCAGCGCAAAGCTAGAAGCTGACTTCAAGAAGAAGATGGGCGTTTCATCAGGTGTGTACTCAGTTGAGTCATACGATGCTGCGAACATCTTGCTTTCTGGCATCAAGGCTGGAAAGACAACACGCGTAAAGATGCTTGCCTACGTAAAGGCTTACAAGGGTAAGAGCGTCTCTGGAAACACAATCAAGTTCGATAAGAATGGCGACATTTCATACGGACTATTTGCTGGTTTCACAACTAAGAATGGTGTTCTAGTTAACACAGGTATCATCAAGTAATTAACTAGGACTGACGCTTAACAAGTTGGTGGGTGTTTTGGAAATCTCTTGAAAAAGAGGCCAAGACACCCACCACTTGCGTAACATCTACCTTTATACTCGCGCAGAGGCATTAGCGAAGGAGAACAATGTTTGCAGTACTAATTGATCAGTTCTGGTCGCTGACAATTGCAGGAATCGCCCTTGGATTTATTTACGTTTTAATCTCCCTCGGTTACACCATGGTTTATGGAGTACTACGCATGATTAACTTTGCGAACTCTGAAATCTTTATGTGGGGAACATTTGGAACAGTTATAACCTCGCGTGACATTTTCGATTACACACAGACTTCAGAACCAGCAACAGGTGCAAAGCTTGCCGTGGTTCTAGTTACAAGCTTGTTCATGTCTATGTTAGTTGCCGGAATCACGGCCGTCTTTGTTGAGTTCGTCGCTTACCGTCGCCTTCGCATGAAAGGCACAAACCGACTAGCAACGTTAATTTCTGCAATTGGTATCTCCATTGCACTTCAAGAAGTAATGCGTCTGTTGACAGATTCACGACCAGTCGGTTCTCCACGCGTTCTTGAGAAAATCATTTTGACTGAAGTGTGGGGCGCAAACATCCGCCTCGACACAGTAATTACAATTATTGCTGCAGCACTCATCTTCTTTGTTCTTGAGCGCTTTATTAAGCTATCTCGAATGGGCAAGGCGATTCGCGCAGTATCAATGAATGAAGATGCAGCAAAGCTCATGGGTGTGAACCTGAACCGAGTTATCACCACAACATTTCTTGTGGGTGGTTTAGCTACTGGTGCTGCAGGTTTCTTCTACATCACAGTATTTGAATACACTAAATTTAATATTGGTTTCACGATGGGTATGGCAGCATTTACTGCAGCTGTTCTCGGTGGAATTGGAAACATCCGAGGCGCCTTCTATGGCGGCCTTAGCCTGGGATTACTTGAGGTTTATGCCTCAGCTGTCCTTGGAACACAGTGGAAGGCAGTAACTGTCTTCATCGTCTTAGTTCTTGTTCTCCTCTTCAAGCCAAATGGTTTATTTGGCGAAGCCGTCCAGACAACGAGGGCATAACTCATGAAAATTAGAAACTATTGGAACCTTCGCGACTGGGGCGCAGATATTTGGGAGCGCGCTAATCGTCCAAAGCGTGTTGCTATTGCGATCATCTCAGTCATTCTTGTTGGACTTCTTCCATTTGCAGGAGCTTCATTCCTAGCAACTCCTATTGCGGCCTATGACGCCGTATTGGTTTATCCAGTCGGAATCTTCGTGCTGATGGCGCTTGGATTAAATATTGTGGTCGGCAAGTCAGGAATGCTCGATCTAGGTTATGTGGCCTTCTTTGCTATCGGTGCTTACACAATGGCAATCATGGGAACTACAACAGGTCTAAACACCTGGGAGATCATGCCTTTTGGAATTGCCTTTGCAATGATTGCCGGCGTAATTCTGGGTCTTCCTACTCTTCGCTTGCGCGGTGATTACCTTGCCATCGTTACTTTAGGTTTTGGTGAAATCGTTCGTTTGGTTTTACTTAACTCCTCATGGAGTAAGGGCCCAAATGGAATAGCAAACGTTCCTATGCCTCCAGATATTGGACCATTGAAGTTTAAGCTAGATGATCAAAAAGTCTTTTTCTGGGTAGTTATCATCATGATTTTGTTAACTATTTGGATGATTCGTCGTCTGAGTGTGCGCCGTCCAGGTCGTGCTTGGGAAGCAATCCGCCAAGATGAAGATGCTGCCGAGCTCATGGGTATTGCAACACTTAAGTACAAGATCTGGTCATTTACATTAGGCGCAGCGGTAGGTGGTGCAGCAGGTGTTCTTTATGCATCAAAGAACCTGTTTATCGCACCTGAAATGTTCACACTCAACGTTTCTATCTTGATTCTCTCCTGCGTTGTATTTGGTGGAATTGGAAATATCTGGGGCGTAATCGTGGGTGCAACAATCCTTGGTTACCTTCCAGATCGCATCCGTTTCATCTCTGATGCACGTCTTTTGGTATTCGGGATAGTTCTTGTCGTTGTAATGAACTTCCGCCCAGATGGATTACTGCCTCGTAAAAAGCGCGAAAAGGCAATTGTAAAGAAAGAGGTGAATGCATAATGTCAGAGGTACTTCTTTCACTTGAAAACGTCACCATGAAATTTGGTGGCGTCACAGCACTTGGTGCGGTAAACCTTGAAGTCAAAAAAGGTGAAATCCTTGCTTTGATCGGCCCTAACGGTGCTGGCAAGACAACAGTGTTTAACGTTGTTACTGGCGTTTACACACCAACAAGTGGCACTATCACTTTTGCTGGAACAAAAATCAATAAGCAAAAGCGCTTCCAGATCACACAGATGGGTATCGCGCGTACTTTCCAGAACATTCGTCTATGGGGAGATATGACTACCCTTGAAAACGTAATCACGGCAACAGATGTTCACAAGAAGAGTGGACTAATGGGAGCTCTATTTGGTACCCCACGTGCGCGTCGTGAAGAGCGCGAGAACCGTGAACGTGCTCATGAGATTTTGAAGTTCATCGGAATCGAAGAGTATGCAGATCGCTTGGCAAAGAATCTTCCTTATGGTGTTCAGCGCCGTCTTGAAATCGCTCGTGCAATGGGAACAAGTCCACAACTGCTTCTTCTAGATGAGCCAGCTGCTGGTTTTAACCCAGCTGAAAAAGTTGAGTTGGCTGCATTGATTAAGCGCATCCGCGATGCTGGTTATACCGTTCTTCTTATCGAACACGATATGTCATTGATTATGGGAATCTCAGACCGCGTTGCGGTTCTAGATTTCGGTGTCAAAATCGCAGATGACCTACCAAGTAAAGTTCAAAATGATCCAAAGGTTATTGAGGCCTATTTAGGAGTGCCAGCTGATGCGTCTTGAAATTAAAGATCTACACGTTCACTACGGCAAGATCGAAGCTATTAAGGGCATCTCTGTAGTCGTTGACGAAGGTGAAATTGTTACTCTGATCGGTGCTAACGGCGCGGGTAAGACAACAACGCTTAAGACAATCTCAGGTCTTCGCAAAGCTTCATCTGGCTCCATCATTTTTGATGGTCAGGATATTTCAAATGTTCCAGCTCACGAGCGCGTGGATCTTGGAATTTCACAGGCACCTGAAGGCCGCGGAATTTTCCCTGGAATGACAGTGCTTGAGAATTTGGAGATGGGTAAGTTCCACCGTAAGAACCGCAAAGCTGAGATGAGTGAAGATCTAGATAAGGTCTACACACTCTTCCCACGTTTGAAGGAGCGCGTTTCACAAGCTGGCGGAACGCTATCTGGCGGAGAACAGCAGATGTTGGCTATTGGCCGTGCATTGATGTCTCGTCCAAAGGTTCTACTTCTAGATGAACCATCTATGGGTCTTGCACCTCAAATGATTGCCAATATTTTCCGCATTATTACTGAGATCAATAAGACTGGTGTGACAATCTTGCTCGTTGAGCAAAATGCACAGCAAGCGTTACAACGCGCACACCGTGCTTATATCTTGGAGACAGGAAATGTAGTAAAAGAAGCTAAGGCTTCAGATCTACTCAGTGATCCTGCAGTGCGTGAGGCATACCTTGGCACTGGAGCACATTCTTAACGCTCTGCCAGGATTAAACAGGTAATACGCGCAGTACATGTGCGCTCACCTGCTTCGTTTGTTATAACGATTTCCCAACTGCATAAAGTCTTGCCGAGTGAAATCGCTGTTGCAATGCCAGTGACTAATCCAGTTGTTGCAGATTTGTGGTGAGTTGCATTGATGTCCACACCAACGATTTTGCGGTTGGGGCCGGCGTGAAGTGACGTCCCGATTGAGCCAAGGCTTTCAGCGAGCACAACATTTGCTCCGCCATGTAATAGGCCCATGGGTTGGGTGTTTCCTTCAACCGGCATTGTTCCAACGATGCGGCCTTGCTCGGCTTCAAGAATCTTGATGCCCATCTTTTGATCTAGTGCGCCACTGCCGCGTTCTTTGTAAAACTCTACAAACTCTTCGTTGATCATGAGAAGTATTCTAGTGCGCAACCTAAGATGTGCCCATGAGCAAACGCCTATTACTTATCGATGGGCACTCCATGGCATATCGCGCTTTTTACGCCCTTCCGGCTGAGAACTTCACAACCGCATCAGGCCAGCACACCAATGCCATCTATGGCTTTGCCACGATGTTGCTATCGCTATTGAGCAGTGAGAAGCCCACTCACGTTGCCGTGGCCTTTGATGTTTCACGCAAGACTTTTCGTTCTGAAATCTTTCCAGAGTACAAGGCTAACCGCGCAAAAACCCCTGACGAGTTTCGTTCCCAGATGTCTTACCTGCATGAGCTTGTGAGTGCTTTTGGCATCACGCAGTTCGAGGTTGAGGGCTATGAGGCCGATGACGTAATTGCCACAATAACAAAGCGGGCTGAAAAAGAAGGCGCAGAGGTTTTCATTTGCACGGGAGATCGCGATTCATTCCAGTTGGTAAACGATAAAACAACAGTGCTCTATCCCAAGCGCGGCGTGAGTGATTTGGCGCGAATGACACCAGATGCTGTGCAAGAAAAATATGGAATGTCACCTACACAGTATCCAGACTTTGCAGCTCTTCGCGGAGACCCCAGTGATAACTTGCCTTCGATTCCAGGTGTCGGAGAAAAGACTGCAGCTAAGTGGGTTGTTGAATATGGATCACTTCAAGAGCTTTTATCGAATGTGGATAAAGTTGGTGGCAAGGTAGGGCAATCACTACGAGATTCGATTGATAATGTCATTCGAAATAGAGAGCTCACACAACTTGTGGCAGAAGTACCTTTGGATTTGAGCATTGATGCACTTGCTTGGTCTGGAGTGGATGAGAATTTAACCAATCCGCTATTTGATCGACTTGAGTTTAAAACTCTCAAAGATCGCATGAAACCAATTTTTCTCAAGGGCGCATCCAAAGCAGCAGAGCCCGAGTTTCAACTCTTTGCCGAAGAGATCAGTGAAGGTGTTTTAACTCCAGCCGAGTTGGATGCAAAGATTGCTAAGCACAAGGGTGCTATTGCAATTACCTTTTCTATGGTTGAAGAAAAACTGCATCGATACGCCGTTGCCTTTTCTCAAGAAGACATCTTCCTAGTTCACTCATCAACAATGGGGGATTGGGCTCTCGATGCTTCAATTCCAAAGATTGCCCATGATGCTAAGTCTTTAGCGCGCAGCAATGGCCTAGTTGGTATTGAGTTTGATACTTCACTTGCGGCTTACTTAGTTAATCCAGGTGTTCGAGCTCAAGAGCTCAAAGATCTCCAAGAGCGTTGGGGAGATGGAAGTGCCATTAACTTTTCCTCCCCAGAGCAAGAGCTCTTAACCTCGGCTCGTGCATTATTCACATTGCGTGATTCACTGACGCGAGAGCTCAAAGAGCGCGGTTTATGGGATCTCTTTATCGAGATGGAATTACCTATCGCAGCTCTTTTAGCCAAGATGGAAGCCTTGGGAATTGCTGTTGATAAGAAGGAGTTAGACAAACTTGCCGCCTACTTTGAAGGTGAAGTTAGCCGGGAAACAAAGGCTGCTCATGATGCCGTTGGGCATGAATTTAATGTGGCATCACCTAAGCAGCTCCAAGTTGTTCTCTTTGATGAACTTAAGCTTCCAAAGACAAAGAAGATTAAAACTGGATACACAACAGATGCTGAGAGTTTGGATTGGCTGCACCAAAAGAGTGGGCATCCGGTTCTGACTTCATTGCTGCGCATTCGTGAGACCAAGAAGCTAGGAACAACAGTTGAAGGACTAATTGCTGAGATTGCTAAGGATGGTCGAATCCATACGCACTTTCAACAGACTGTCGCAGCCACTGGGCGCTTATCTTCAACTGGACCGAATCTGCAAAACATTCCGGTTCGCACAGAAGAAGGTCGCACGATTCGTAACTGCTTCATCGCAGGTAAGGGTTACGTCGGTCTCTTAACTGCTGACTACAGCCAGATTGAAATGCGCATCATGGCCCACTTATCCCATGATGAAAAACTATTAAAAGCTTTTGAATCAGGTGAAGATCTGCATGCAAGGATTGCGGGAGAGATATTTGGCGTTAAAGCCCATGATGTTGACCCTGAAATGCGCAGGCAGATTAAGGCGATGTCATACGGCTTGGCCTATGGACTTTCCTCTTATGGTCTATCTGCTCAGTTGGATATTTCTCCACCTGCTGCGCAAGATTTGATGGATAAATACTTCGAGCGCTTTGGTGGAATTCGCAACTACTTAAAAGTTGTTGTTGAAGATGCACGAAAGGTCGGTTACACCGAAACAATCATGGGACGTCGTAGATATCTACCTGACTTAATGCACGATAATCGCCAGCGCCGGGAAGTGGCAGAGCGCATGGCACTTAATGCTCCTATTCAGGGATCGGCCGCTGACATCATTAAATTAGCGATGCTCAAGGTGCAGGCAGCAATTGAAAAAGAGAAACTTGCATCTAGATTGCTGTTGCAGATTCACGATGAGTTAATTGTTGAAGTAGTTAAAGGTGAAGAAGAGCAGATAACTGCACTCGTTAAGCGGGAGATGGGAGCGGCATATCCTTTGCGTGCACCTCTTGATGTGAGTGCTGGATTAGGCCTTACGTGGCATGAGGCTGCGCACTAACTACTTAACTTCGTTTGAAATATCTTTTATTGCCTGCAAATCTTCTTCTTCAGTTGGAATATCATTAGCTGCGCTTAATCGCCCACGACCGATAGACAAGATAATTAATCCGATACAGATCATAATTGGCAACATCGCTAAGCCGACACGTGGTGAGAATGTTTCTGAAACAACACCACCGACTGCAGCACCCACAGCCATGAAAGAACCTTCAACGCTCCAGATCCAACCAAGCGATGCGGTTTGTGAACCTTTAGGTCTGACCGCTTCAAGAACTTCAAAGTAGAAAACTTGCACTGCGCCACCCAGAAAACCGATCGATGCGCCAACAAGTGCCATCGTCCAATCTGGATATGTAAAGGCAACAGGAATACATGCAATTAACCACAATGCATATGCGCGTCGTAGCGCTAAGAGAGGAGGCAACTTCTTTGAAACCAATCCACCCAACAAACCACCCACAACAGTTGCGGCACCAAAGGCTGCAAAGATCCAGGCAACGCGGTGTTGAACACCTTCTTGAGTAGCAAATGCTGGAACTGCAACATCAAATACTCCCCATCCAAAACCAATAAAACAGCCTTCAAACATCAGAAGCTGAATCGCTCGATCCCGCCATAATCTTTGTTGATCTTTACTCTTTTTTTCCGGTACCCAATCTCGCGATGCAGGTGTTAGCGATAAAGCAATTCCACCTGCAAACATCAAGGCAGCGATGGTTCCTAAACCCAATCCAGGGCGAGAAGATAGCGAGAGCGCAGTAATAACGACGGGCCCAATGACACTTGTAAAGCTCATCATTGAAGAATCAAATGCATAGGCAGATCTTAAATAAGAATCTGGAACAATGTCTTTCCACAATGGCCGAACAGATAAATTGATTGGGGGAGCAGTAATGCCCAAGACAAATGCTGTGATCAAAATGGATGTTCGAGTTTCCATTGTGTTGAGTAACAAAATAAGAGTTGAGTACATGGGAACCAAAATACGAATCGGCCACTTTTGACCGAACTTATCCATGACCGAACCTCGAAGGCCAGCAGTTAAAGAGCCAGCCAAGGAGTTCAAACCAATGGCAAATCCGGCAATAGCTATTGAGCCCGTCTCTTGCTCTGCCTTGAAAAAGATTCCCAGGCCGATCATGCCGTAGGCCAATCGCGCCGGAAATGCGCTGATGCCGAGTCGAATGACCTGAGGGAAAGCCATCAGTTCCCTATATCTATTCATAACGTGCAACAGTCTATCTTTCATGCTCAAGAAAGTAAGTGGATTTGCCCATATGAGCGCGCAAACCGTACCCTTACCCTCCAGCCGCGAAAGCGGGAACTACTACTCATCTATCCCTACGGAGCAACTTGACTACAGCACCTGTAATTGCAGTAAATGACATTGGATCAGCTGCCGACTTTCTAGCAGCAATCGAAGGCACAATCAGAAATTTTAATGACGGAGATCTAGTAACAGGAACAATCGTCCAGGTAGGACGCGAAGAAGTTCTTGTAGACATCGGATACAAAACTGAAGGTGTTATTCCTTCACGCGAGCTTTCAATTCGCCACGATGTAGATCCAAACTCACTCGTCAAGGTTGGCGAGACTATTGAAGCTCTAGTTCTTCAAAAAGAAGATAAAGAAGGTCGTTTGATTCTTTCTAAGAAGCGCGCACAGTACGAGCGCGCCTGGGGAGACATCGAAGGCAAGAAAGAGCGCGACGAAGTTGTTATCGGAACTGTTATTGAAGTTGTTAAGGGTGGACTTATCGTCGACATCGGACTACGTGGCTTCTTGCCAGCATCACTCGTTGAAATGCGCCGTGTCCGTGATCTAACTCCTTACATTGGTAAGCAGGTTGAAGCTCGAATCATCGAACTTGATAAGAACCGTAACAACGTTGTTCTTTCACGCCGTGCATTCCTAGAGCAGACACAATCTGAATCACGCACAACATTCCTTAACCAGCTACAAAAGGGTCAAGTTCGCACAGGTGTTGTTTCATCAATCGTTAACTTCGGTGCATTTGTTGACCTTGGCGGCGTAGACGGACTTGTTCACGTTTCAGAGCTTTCTTGGAAGCACATCGATCACCCAGGTGAAGTTGTTGAAGTTGGCGATGAAGTAACTGTTGAAGTTCTTGAAGTTGATTTCGAGCGTGAGCGTGTCTCACTTTCACTTAAGGCAACACAAGAAGATCCATGGCAGGCATTTGCTCGCACTCACACAATCAATCAGGTTGTTCCAGGTGTGGTTACAAAGCTTGTTCCATTCGGAGCATTCATTCGTGTACACGAAGGCATTGAAGGCCTAGTTCATATTTCAGAGTTGGCAGAACGCCACGTTGAAATCCCAGAGCAGGTTGTTCAAGTTGATGATGAGCTATTCGTAAAGATCATCGATATCGACCTAGAGCGCCGTCGTATTTCACTTTCTTTGAAGCAAGCTAATGAAGGACATGAGATTGAGATTGAAGCATTTGATCCAACTCAATACGGAATGGCTGCTCGTTATGATGCTGCTGGAAACTTCATCTATCCAGAAGGTTTCGATTCAGATTCACAAGAGTGGAAGCCTGGATATGAAACACAGCGCGAAGAATGGGAAAAGCAATACGCCCAAGCGCAAGAGCGTTTCATGGCACATAAGAAGCAAAAGGCAGAAGCTAAAGCTGCCGATGCTGCTGCAACTCCAGCCGAAGAAACTCCTGCTGCTGAGTAGTAATTATTAAGATAAAAGGACTCGACTTAACCGTCGGGTCCTTTTTCTTTTCTAATCGGGTTATCCTTCATCCATGCGCGTAATCGCTTTAACTGGAGGCATTGGCTGCGGTAAGTCACTTGCAGCTGAATATTTTGCTGACCTTGGCGCAATCGTTATTGATGCAGACCAGCTAGCGCGCGCAGCTATAGAGCGCGGTTCAGCCGGCTTTGATGAAGTGGTTAGCATCTTTGGTGATTCAATTCTAAAAAATGGGGATATAGATAGACGTGCTTTGGGGGAGTTAATATTTAAAGAGCCCTCTCTAAAAGTGAAGCTAGAAAACATCATTCATCCCTGGATACGCCAAGAGTTTGAAGAGGCTGTTGCCTCTCTAAGAGCTGATGAAACTCTCGTCTATGAAATCCCACTTTTATTTGAAACTGGTGGTCAAGATCGATTCGATATTGTTATTACCGTCGAATCATCAATGGAGAATAGAGTTTCAAGATTGCGTGCCAGAGGCTTACACATCTCTGAAATAGAAGCGCGCATCGCTGCCCAGGCAACGAGAGAACAACGGGAATCAATAGCCGATTTCTTGATTGAAAATGATGGCAGTGAAGATGAATTACTGCGTAAAGTAGAAAATATCTGGGATGAACTCGCGAATAAGGATGTAAAAAAGTAGGCTTGGCAAATGCGCCCGGTCTCTGAACTCCAACGACGAGTCGAGCCTTTTCAGGTAATAAGTGATTATGTTCCAGCCGGAGATCAGCCTGAGGCTATCGAAGAGATTGCCCGCAGAATCAATGCCGGCGAACAGGATGTAGTTCTACTTGGTGCCACTGGAACAGGAAAGTCAGCTACAACTGCCTGGCTCATTGAAAAGCTCCAACGCCCAACTTTGGTCTTGGCTCCTAATAAGACGTTGGCTGCACAGTTAGCAAATGAATTTCGTGAACTGCTTCCAAATAATGCCGTTGAGTACTTTGTTTCCTATTACGACTACTACCAGCCAGAGGCATATGTTCCACAGACCGATACATTCATCGAAAAGGATTCAAGTGTTAATGATGAGGTGGAGCGCTTGCGCCACTCAGCAACTAACTCACTTTTAACTCGTCGCGATGTGATTGTGGTTGCAACCGTGTCCTGTATCTATGGGTTGGGTACACCACAGGAGTATGTGGACCGCATGATCAAACTGCGTGTGGGGGATGAGATTGAACGTAATGCCCTTTTGCGAAAATTCGTTGATGTTCAATATAAGCGCAACGATGTTGCTTTCGAGCGTGGCACATTCCGTGTCCGGGGAGACACAATCGAAATCATCCCCATGTATGAAGAGTTAGCTATTCGTATTGAGATGTTTGGTGATGAGATTGAAAAGATCACTACGTTGCATCCATTGACGGGTGAAATCATGCGTGATGAAACTGAGATGTATATCTTCCCGGCCACTCACTATGCCGCAGGGCCAGAAACTATGAAGCGAGCAATTGGTGACATTCAGGATGAACTCCAAGTACAACTCAACTTGTTTGAAAAGCAAGGAAAGCTACTAGAGGCGCAGCGTCTTCGAATGAGAACGACCTTTGATATTGAGATGATGGAGCAAATTGGCTTTTGTAGTGGTATTGAAAACTACTCTCGACATTTAGATGATCGCGCGGCTGGCTCTGCTCCTAACTGTCTGTTGGATTATTTTCCAGAGGATTTTCTTGTAGTTATCGATGAAAGCCATGTGACAGTGCCACAGTTGGGTGCAATGTTTGAAGGTGATGCCTCACGAAAGCGCACATTGGTCGAACACGGCTTTAGATTGCCTAGCGCACTTGATAATCGCCCTTTGAAGTTCCCTGAATTCATCGAACGAACTGGGCAAAAGCTCTATCTCTCTGCAACGCCAGGTAAGTATGAGATGGCAAAGGTTGATGGCGATGTTGTTGAGCAGGTGATTCGACCAACAGGGTTAGTTGATCCACAGATAGTCATTAAACCTATTAAGGGCCAGATTGATGATTTGCTCAATGAAATTACGATTCGTGCTGAGAAGAACGAGCGTGTTCTAGTTACAACATTGACTAAAAAGATGAGTGAAGATTTAACGGACTACTTGCAGGAGAAGGGAGTGCGTGTTCGCTACCTACACTCTGAAGTAGACACTCTGCGCCGTGTTGAACTCTTGCGCGAACTTCGCACCGGCGAGTATGACGTGCTCATTGGAATCAACTTGCTCCGTGAAGGTTTGGATCTACCTGAGGTTTCACTTGTGGCAATTCTGGATGCAGACAAAGAGGGCTTCCTTCGCTCAGCAACATCGTTGATTCAAACAATTGGCCGCGCTGCCCGAAATGTTTCGGGTGAAGTGCATATGTATGCCGACAACATTACGGCCTCCATGGAGAAGGCAATTGATGAGACTAATCGACGTCGAGCTAAACAAGTTGCATACAATCTAGAGAGAGGCGTGGACCCACAGCCTTTGCGCAAAAAGATTGCAGACATTACTGATCTGATTAACCGTGAATCTGAGGATACTGATGAGCTGATGGCATCAAATAAGCGAGCAAATCAAAAGAGCGCAGCAACGGCTGGACTCTATGTGAAATCACTGGCTTCATTGCCGCGCCAAGATTTAATGGCGTTGATAGGCTCGCTTACTGATCAGATGCGCGCTGCCGCAGGAGACCTTCAGTTTGAAGTCGCTGCACGTCTGCGTGATGAGATAAAGATTTTGAAGAAGGAACTACGTTCAATGGAAGAGGCTGGGGTTTAGTGACTATCGATAAACTTGTTGTTCGCGGTGCTCGTGAACACAACCTCAAAAATGTCTCCATTGAGCTGCCAAGAAATGCGCTCATTGTATTTACGGGGCTATCTGGTTCCGGTAAGTCCTCTCTAGCTTTCGACACCATTTTTGCTGAAGGACAGCGTCGATATGTTGAATCACTATCTGCCTACGCCCGTCAGTTCTTAGGCCAGATGGATAAGCCCGATGTTGATTTCATTGAAGGATTATCGCCAGCGGTATCTATTGATCAAAAATCTACAAACCGAAATCCGCGCTCTACTGTTGGAACAATTACCGAGGTCTATGACTACCTGCGTCTGCTCTTTGCGCGCGCTGGTCGCCCGCACTGCCCAACTTGTGGCAAGGCTGTTACTCGACAATCACCACAACAGATTGTTGATCAGATTCTGACAATGCCGGCAACAACGAAGTTTCAAGTTTTGGCTCCAATAGTTCGTTCACGCAAAGGTGAGTTCGTCGAGCTTTTTGCCGACTTAATTACTCAAGGTTTTTCACGTGCTCGCGTTGATGGTGAAGTTATTCAGCTCACCGAAGTTCCTAAGCTAAAGAAACAGGAAAAGCACACGATTGAGGTTGTGGTTGATCGTTTGACCGCAAAAGAGGAGTCAAAGACTCGACTCACAGATTCTATTGAGACTGCACTTCGTCTTGCATCTGGCATTGTTCTTCTTGATTTTGTGGATGCAAAAGGTGCCGAAAAAGAGCGCACCTACAGCGAGCACTTGGCTTGTCATGATTGCAACCTGTCATTTGAGGAGCTAGAGCCACGTTCTTTCTCATTTAACTCACCATTTGGTGCATGCCCTGAATGTTCTGGAATTGGAACCAAATTAGAAGTTGATAATGATTTGATCATTCCTGATGACTCAATCTCTATTAATGAAGGTGCGATTGCGCCTTGGTCGGGTGGGCAGTCATCCGACTACTTCCTGCGATTACTAGAGGCGTTAGCTAAAGATGTTTCGTTTTCATTAGATACACCGTGGAAGAAGATCTCTGTAAAAGCGCGCGATGCCATCATTAATGGCTATGAGTATGAAATTAAGATGAAATACAAGGGCCGATACGGTACTAAGAACTACACAACAGGTTTTGAAGGTGTTGTTCCATTCATTCACCGTCGCCATAGCGAGACTGATAGTGATTACAGCCGCGATAAATACGAGGCATATATGCGTGAGACGCCTTGTGATGTGTGTAAAGGTGCACGCCTTAAGCCTGAAGTTTTAGCTGTGACCCTAGGCGATAAGAACATAAGTGAAATTACTGAGCTTTCCATTATGGAGTGTGCGGAGTTTCTCAAGGCAATTAAACTCAATAAGCGTGAGGCACAAATCGCTGAACGTGTAATGAAGGAAGTACATGCCCGCCTTGGATTCTTACTCGATGTTGGCTTGGACTATCTATCACTTGCTCGTCCGGCCGGAACGCTCTCTGGTGGTGAAGCACAGCGCATTCGTCTTGCAACACAGATTGGTAGCGGGTTAGTAGGTGTGCTCTATGTTTTGGATGAGCCAAGTATTGGTTTGCACCAAAGAGATAACCGCCGCTTAATTGATACTCTGACGCGTCTTCGCAATTTGGGAAACACACTCATTGTTGTTGAGCATGATGAGGAAACTATTAGAACCGCTGACTGGGTTGTAGACATCGGGCCAGGTGCTGGTGAGCATGGTGGCAATGTTGTTGTTTCAGGTAGTTACGAAGACTTGATCGCCTCTAAAGAATCTATTACTGGCGCATATCTTTCTGGCCGTAAATCAATTGCGATTCCTACTAAGCGCCGCAAGGTTGACCCTAAGCGCCAACTGGTTGTGAAGGGTGCGAAAGAGAACAACCTTCAAAACATTGATGTTGAAGTACCACTAGGAGTATTTGTCTCAGTTACCGGTGTGAGCGGTTCAGGTAAATCAACTCTAGTAAACGATATTTTGTATACAACCCTTGCCAATAAACTCAATGGAGCACGACTAGTTCCTGGGCGACATCGCACAGTTTCAGGGATCGATTTACTCGACAAGGTTGTACACGTTGATCAATCACCTATTGGTCGCACGCCTCGTTCTAACCCCGCTACATATACAGGTGTATTCGACAAGGTACGTGCGCTGTTTGCCGAAACCTCTGAGGCCAAAATCCGTGGCTATCAACAAGGACGTTTCTCCTTTAACGTCAAAGGTGGACGCTGTGAGAACTGTTCTGGCGATGGAACCATCACCATTGAGATGAACTTCTTACCTGATGTTTATGTTCCTTGCGAAATCTGTCATGGTGCGCGTTATAACCGTGAAACCCTTGAAGTGCACTACAAGGGCAAAACTATTGCCGATGTTTTGGACATGCCAATAGAGCTAGCTGCTGGCTTCTTTGAATCCGTTCCAGCGATTGCTCGTTACCTCAAAACCCTCAACGATGTTGGTTTGGGATATGTGCGCTTGGGACAATCTGCACCAACCCTTTCCGGCGGTGAAGCACAGCGCGTGAAGTTAGCTACCGAGTTGCAACGCCGTTCAACTGGACGAACCATCTATGTTCTAGATGAGCCAACAACCGGTCTGCACTTTGAAGATGTAAGCAAGCTACTTGGAGTTCTTAATCGCCTAGTCGATACCGGTAACACTGTTGTCGTTATCGAGCACAACTTAGATGTTATTAAATCCTCTGACTGGGTTATCGATATGGGACCAGAAGGTGGTTTCCGTGGGGGACTAGTAGTTGCACAAGGAACTCCGGAAGATGTGGCCAAGGTGAAGGCAAGTTACACCGGACAGTTCTTGGGTGAAATTTTGGCTAGTAATCGCAAAGTAGCGACTAAGAAGTAATTGATATGGCAGATCCCCAAAGCTATCGGCCGACAGATATTCCTAAACTCCCTGGGGTCTATCGATTTTATGATGCTACCGACACAGTCATCTATGTAGGCAAAGCAATCAACTTAAAGAATCGATTGAGCAATTACTTCCAGGGTAACTTAGCTGAAAAGACTTATCGCATGGTGCATCAGGCCGTGCGAGTGGACTGGACGATAGTTGATACTGAGGTTGAAGCTCTGCAGTTAGAGTTTTCTTGGATAAAGCAATATGCCCCGCAGTACAACGTGCAGTTTAGAGATGACAAGTCTTATCCATATCTAGCAATTACGAACAAGGAAGAGTTCCCACGGGTCTTCATTACTCGTAAATCTAAGCGTCCGGGAATTTCATACTTTGGACCTTTTACTCATACCTGGGCGCTTCGAAGCACTTTTGATGTTGTCTTAAAGACTTTCCCGATTCGCTCCTGCACCACAAGTAACTTTGAGCGAGCAAAGCGAACTAAACGTCAATGCTTGCTGGGTGATATTGGAAAATGTGCTGCTCCGTGCGTTGAGTGGATTAGCAAAGAGGATCACAAAGCACTCTCTGATCGCTTAGTGAAATTCATGTCTAATGGAAATACAGACATAGTTCCAACTTTGCGAGCAGAGATGGAACTTGCCTCTAGCCGCGAAGAGTTTGAACGAGCCAGCAAGATTCGAGATTCTATTGATGCAATAGAGCGCGCACAGGAGTCTGCTGAAGCAGCACTTCCTGAGAATCTGACCGCTGACATTGTTGCAATACATCACGATGGTGCGCATGCTGCAGGATCAATATTTATCGTGCGCGGCGGTGCAATAAAGGGTTCACGTTCATGGATTGTGGATCAAAGTAAATCCCTAGAAGGTGATGATGAGATGGGAGCACTTTTCTACTCCATCTATAGTCAAAGCGCACCAACAGATATACCTGCTGAGATTCTTATTAATGAACTTCCATTAGATGCCACGGCGTTAGAGAGTTGGCTCAGTGGTTTGCGTGGTGCTCCCGTAACACTGAAGGTGCCTCAGCGTGGTGAGAAAGTTGAGATTCTGGCAACGGTGAAGCGAAATGCGCAGTACTCACTGATTCAATTTTTAAGCAAGAGGGCAAATGATGCTGCAGTAAGTGGCAAGGCGTTATTAGAAATAGAAGAAGCATTGGATCTCAGCCGCACGCCACTTCGCATTGAGTGTTTTGATATCTCAAATATTTCTGGCACATCCGTTGTCGCATCTATGGTTGTCTTTGAAGATGGCTTAGCTAAGAAGAGTGAATATCGACGCTTCATTATCAATACCGAAGAAGGCTTTGATGACACAAGAGCCATGCATCAAGTGATTACTCGCAGGCTCAAGAGATTGCTCGATGATAGATCTGTTGATGAAGCAGAGGTCGCAGAGCTTGGCGGAAAGTTAAGTAAGTTCTCATATCCACCACAACTCATTGTTGTTGATGGCGGGCAACCCCAAGTAAATGCCGCAGCCCGCGCGTTAGCAGAACTTGGAATTACAGATATTGCTTTGTGCGGATTAGCCAAGAGATTAGAAGAAGTGTGGGTTCCAGGTTCATCCGACCCACTCATCCTTCCTCGCTCCAGTGAAGGTCTCTATCTCTTACAACGCATTCGCGATGAGGCACATAGATTTGCCATTACCTTCCACCGCTCTAGACGTTCAAAGGTAATGCTGGAATCAATTCTTGATGAGATACCTCAGTTGGGACAGGCGCGCAGAAAAGCATTACTGGAACGATTTGGTTCAGTAGCAGCTATTCGCAAGGCAACCGTGGAAGATATCGCTGCAACGCCGGGTATAGGAAGCAAGATTGCTGCGGTTATTGGTGAGCAACTTGCGGCTATGAGTTCACAACAAGTAAACACAGCAACAGGTGAGATAGTGGAGAGTAAGTAGTGAGTGCAGATTTCTTTAATTCTACAACCGAGCAACAAATAGAGTCTTTCACTAAGACGGCACGAGAGATGCTCGCGGGCTATGGTCTAAGTGAGGTTGAGGTTAAGTGCATTAACTATGAATTCAATGCCACTTTTTCAGTAGTTACCGGCGCGGGAGATCAATACGCTTTACGCATCAACGTGAATTCGACTCGAACGCTAGAGAACATGCATGGTGAAATTGAGTTTGTTAACTTCATAGCAAGGGTCCCAGGGCTGAAAGTTCCAAGACCTGTTGCAAATAGTAAAGACAGTTATATCTCTTCGATTCTGCACGCAGAATCAGGAGAAGAAGTCTCTGGCATTCTCTACACATGGCTTGAAGGTGAAGAGATTGGTGATGAACCAACACATGAGCAATTAGTGGCACTAGGTGCTGCAATGGCACGGATGCATCAAAGTTCACGTGAGTTTATGCTTTCAGAAGAAGCCGTACTTCCAACCTTTAGTGATTGGTTGTGGGGGACTGAGGACTTTTTGCTCAGTTCTAAGAGCTTGCTAACAAAGGAACAGTTCACTGCAATAAAATCTGCGATCGATATTATTGAGGCTGATACAAGAGATCTTTTTTCAGCAAATCCAATTCAGGTGATTCATGGCGATCTTCATGGCTGGAATCTGATGTGGCATGAAGGTGAACTCTTCATCTTTGACTTTGATGATTGTGGCTATGGAATCCCGCATCAAGATTTAGCAATCACCTTGTATTACTTAGATACTCCCGAGCAGGATGCGGCAGTGTTGGAGGGGTATAGAACGGTCTGCGAACTACCCACCTACACCAAGGCTCAAATGGACTCCCTACTGCTGCAGCGACGACTGGTTCTACTGAACTATCTTTATGAGACTAAAAACCCTGAACACAAGGAGATGCTGCCTGCCTATTTAGAGAAGAGCATGGAGCGTGTGAGTGGGTTCTTGACAGGTGTAAGAGGATAAAGCCATGACGAGCAATGAGACCTTGGTCCTAACCGGAATGTCTGGTGCTGGGCGATCAACTGTGGCTCATGCTCTGGAAGATCTGGGTTGGTATGTCGTTGATAACTTACCTCCTGCCTTACTACCCGCTTTAGTTGGCAAGGGCACAGGATCACAAGGAAAAGAGTATGCAGTTGTAGTGGATGTTCGCGGTGGACATTTCTTTGATGAGTTAACTGCGGCATTAGCAGAGTTGAAGAAGAATGGTTCTACTTATCGTCTTGTATTCCTAGATGCCACGGATCAAGCTTTAGTGCAGCGCTTTGAATCAACTCGCAGACCACATCCTCTGCAAGGCGGAGATCGCATAGTTGATGGAATTGCTCGCGAGAGAGCAAAGCTTGAAGAAGTACGAGCTGAGTGCGATATCGCCATTGATACAACGAATTTAAATGTGCACCAGTTGGAAAAGAGAATTGGTGAGATTTTTGGTGGGGGAAAGATTCAGGGGATTCGCATCAATGTTCTCTCCTTTGGTTATAAATATGGAATTCCGGTTGATTCAGATTTAGTTTTGGATTGCCGCTTTATTCCAAATCCACATTGGATTCCTGAACTGCGACCTCTTACCGGCTTAACGACGCAAGTGAGTGAGAAGGTATTGGGTAGTGAAGGTGTGAGTGAGTTTGTTAAAGATTATGTTGCCCTCATTAATTCCATGGTTCCTGGATATATGAATGAAGGTAAAAAGTATGTGACTATCTCTGTTGGCTGCACGGGTGGAAAGCACCGAAGTGTTGCCATTGCAGAAGAGATTGCACGCCAACTCAGTTCCAATGATCGCTCTGCCTATGCAACGCATCGTGACGTCGGGCGAGAATAAGTAGTGCAAAAAGTAGTTGCACTTGGGGGAGGCCATGGCCTTGCCGCAACGTTATCTGCGCTTCGCCAAATAACTAGTGACATAACAGCTGTTGTAACCGTTGCAGATAATGGTGGTTCCAGTGGACGTTTGCGTGAAGAGTTTCCGATATTGCCTCCGGGTGATCTGCGCATGGCCTTAGCTGCATTGTGTGCAGATGATGAGTGGGGTCGCACATGGGCCAACATCATGCAACACCGCTTTGAAAGTGATGGGCCACTCAATGGCCATGCAATGGGCAATCTCTTACTTGCATCACTATGGAATGAAAACGAAGACCCTGTCATTGGTTTAGATCGCGTTGGTCAGTTATTAAAAGTTATTGGCCGAGTGCTACCGATGGCTGAGACTGCCTTAGATATTGAAGGAACTTTTAATACTTCAACTGGTCGAATAGTTGTTAGAGGACAAAAGGAAGTTGCTACAGCAAAGGGACGCATCGAATCCCTTCGCGTGATTCCTGAAAATCCACAGGCCCGCTTAGAAGCACTCACTGCAATTCGAGTAGCTGACTGGATCACTATGGGGCCAGGCTCTTGGTTTTCATCGGTCATGCCACATCTCATGGTTCCAATGCAACAGGATGCACTTCTTCGCACTAAAGCTAAAAAGATTTTGATCCTTAACCTTGATGCTACGAGTGCAACGAGTGGCGAAGAGTTTGCTGGATCCACACCAGAGGAACACCTTGAGTTTTTCCATTCATATGCCCCGCAATTAAAGATTGATTACTGTCTCGTTGATTCATCTGTGGTCCGAAATTCTGCTGCCCTTGATGAAGCTGCAGCAAAAATGGGCGGAAGAGTGATTGCAGCCGATATTCGCAAGGCACCAGGCAGTGTTCATCACGATGTCACAAAATTAACTCTCCATTTGGGCCACATCATGGGTCCAAAACTGGTTGGATAACCCCATGGCAATGACAGCATCAGTTAAGGACGAACTCAGTCGCATTTCAGTGACTAAGCCATGCTGTCGCAAGGCCGAGGTTTCCTCACTTCTGCGCTTTGCGGGAGGACTACATATTGCCGCGGGCAAGATTTTGATTGAAGTCGAATTAGATACTTCCCAAAGTGCGCGCAGACTTCGTAAAGATATTGCAGATATTTATGGCCATGGCTCTGATTTGGCCGTGCTCTCATCGAGTGGATTGCGCAAAGGTTCACGTTATGTTGTTCGTGTTATCGAAGCAGGAGATGCACTCGCACGACAAACAGGTTTGGTAGATGCAAATGGTCGCCCCGTAAGAGGATTACCTCCACAAGTAGTCTCTGCTGCAATTTGTGATTCAGAGGCAGCTTGGCGTGGTGCTTTTATTGCACATGGTTCATTAACTGAACCTGGTCGCTCTTCTTCACTTGAGATTACATGTCCTGGACCAGAAGCAGCGTTGGCATTAGTAGGAGCTGCGCGTCGAATGGGGATTGTTGCAAAGGCCAGAGAAGTGCGCGGTGTTGATCGTGTTGTCATTCGCGATGGTGATGCAATCGGAGTTCTACTCACACGCCTTGGTGCACATGAATCTGTGCTTGCTTGGGAAGAGCGTCGTATGCGCCGTGAAGTCCGCGCAACGGCAAATCGCTTAGCTAATTTTGATGATGCAAATCTACGTCGCTCTGCCCGAGCAGCAGTTGCTGCAGCAGCGCGCGTACAGAGAGCAATGGAGATTCTTGGCCCAACCATTCCAGATCATTTGAAAGAAGCGGGTGAGCTTCGCATTAATCACGGTCAAGCATCGTTAGAAGAGCTGGGCTCACTTGCCACACCTCCAATGACTAAAGATGCCATTGCTGGTCGCATTCGCCGCCTATTGGCGATGGCTGATAAGCGAGCGGGAGAACTCGGAATTCCTGATACTGAGAGCGGGCTTTCCCCGGATTTGTTGAATTAAGGCCTTTATTACTGAAGAGTTCACGCAATAGTCACTGATACAATTAGCACCAAGACCCCAACGTTGTGGCAGATTAAATGCATATTTCAACGTTTGGGCTTTTTCATTTAAAGCCCCATGAGTAGCAAGGAAACAGACTGTGATAAATGTCGGAATTAATGGTTTTGGACGCATCGGACGCAACTTCTTTCGCGCATCTTTAACAAACCCAAACATCAATATCGTCGGAATCAACGACCTCACACCTAATGAGACTTTGGCACATTTGCTCAAGTACGACTCAATCTTGGGTCGCTTGGGTCTTGAAGTTACATTCACCGATGATTCAATCACTGTTGGTGGAAAGACAATCAAAGTTTTCTCAGAGCGCGATCCAGCTAACTTACCTTGGGCCTCAGTTAAGGCTGATGTAGTTGTTGAATCAACAGGTATTTTCACCAAGGCTGCCGATGCTCAAAAGCACATCAGCGCTGGCGCTAAGAAGGTCATCATCTCTGCACCTGCAACTGATGAAGACATCACCATCGTTATGGGTGTTAATCATGAAAAATATGATGGTTCAAAGCACAACATCATCTCTAACGCTTCTTGCACAACCAACTGCCTTGCTCCCATGGCCAAGGTTCTCAACGATAACTGGGGCATTGTTAAGGGCCTGATGACAACTATCCATGCCTATACAAATGACCAGGTAATCCTTGATTTCCCACATAAGGATCTACGTCGCTCTCGCGCAGCTGCAACTAACATGATTCCAACATCAACAGGTGCTGCAAAGGCAATCTCTTTGGTTCTTCCAGAGCTCAAGGGCAAGCTAGATGGTTATGCAATGCGCGTGCCAGTTCCAACAGGTTCTGCAACAGATTTAACTGTTGAACTTGCAAAGGAAGCAACAGCTGCAGAGATTAACGCTGCGATGAAGGCTGCTTCACAAGGTGCACTCAAGGGATACCTTTCATATACAGAAGACCCAATCGTTTCTTCAGATATCGTGACTGATCCATCATCTTGTATATTCGATTCAGGTTTAACCAAGGTAATTGGTAATCAGGTCAAGATTGTTGGTTGGTATGACAATGAGTGGGGCTATTCAAACCGTCTTGTGGACTTGATTTCATACGTTGGCAAAACTCTTTAATGTCAGATCTTGCACACTTTGATGTAGCGGGAAAGCGGGTTTTCCTACGCTGTGATCTAAATGTCCCATTAAAAGATGGTGTCATTAAAGATGATGGGCGTATTAAAGCCTCGCTTCCTACTATTCAAGCTCTGCTTGCAAAGGGTGCATCGATTGTTATAGCCGCACACCTAGGTCGACCAAAAGGTGAAGCAAAACCAGAGCTATCGCTAGCTCCAGTTGCTAAGCGTTTGGGTGAATTACTAGGACAAGAGATTATTTTTCCTAAACAAGTAGTGGGAGATGTTGTCACAGCAGCAGCTCAAGGACTTAAGCCGGGTCAAATTCTTCTTCTGGAAAACATTCGCTTTAGTGCCGCTGAAACAAGTAAAGAAGAATCAGAGCGAGCAGAGTTGGCAGGCCAACTAGCTAAGTTAGCTGATGCATACGTAGGTGATGGTTTTGGCGCAGTTCACCGCAAGCATGCCTCGGTCTTTGATCTCCCAAAGCTTCTTCCTCATGTCGCCGGAACATTAGTTGCAGCTGAAGTTGAAGTATTAAAGAAACTTACACACAATCCAGAGCGTCCTTATGGTGTGGTTCTAGGTGGAGCAAAGGTTTCAGACAAGCTTGGTGTGATTGAGAATTTATTGGGCAAAGTCGATGTGTTGGCAATAGGTGGGGGAATGGTTTTCACTTTCCTTAAAGCCCAAGGCAAAGAGATAGGCACATCTCTAGTTGAGATTGAAATGCTCGATGTTGTTAAGGGATTAATCCAAACCGCAAAAGACAATGGCGTGAAGCTGGTTCTGCCAACTGACATTGTTGTTGCTCCTACTTTTTCAGCAGATGCCACCCCAACGCTAGTTTCTGCTGATGCGATTCCTGCAGATCAAATGGGTCTAGATATTGGTCCTGATTCAGCTGCAGCCTTTGCAATTGAAATAGAGAAATGTAAGACAGTATTTTGGAATGGCCCAATGGGTGTGTTCGAATTTCCCAATTTTGCAGCTGGCACAAAAACTGTAGCCACGGCGTTAACCAAGGTTTCAGGTATTTCAGTTGTTGGTGGGGGAGACTCGGCCGCTGCGGTGCGTGCTTTGGGTTTTGCAGACTCAGAGTTCGGTTATATTTCAACTGGCGGCGGAGCATCGTTAGAATATTTAGAGGGCAAGGAACTTCCTGGTCTTCAAGCACTTGGCTTATAAGGAGCACTCATGCGTAAACCATTGATGGCTGGAAACTGGAAGATGAACCTCAATCACCTCGAGGCGATTGCAGTTGCCCAGAAGTTGGTTTATTCACTCGATGACAAGGATTATGACGCAGTTGATGTTGCGATCATTCCTCCTTTCACAGATATCCGCTCTATTCAAACCTTGATTGATGGAGATCGTCTGCGCCTGACATACGGTGCACAAGATCTCTCACCAGAGGCAAGTGGCGCATTTACTGGAGATATTGCAGGGTCAATGCTGCACAAGCTTGGTTGCACATTTGTTCTTATCGGTCACTCTGAGCGTCGTGCTATTCACGCTGAATCAGATGCACTTATTAATCGCAAGATTAAAGCCGCCCTTGCTAATGAAATTATCCCAATCTTTTGTGTTGGTGAAGAGTTAGCGATTCGTGAGTCAGGTGCGCATGTGAGCCATGTGATTCGCCAGGTGCGCGCTGGTCTTGAAGGATTTACAAAGCCAGAGCTAAAAAAGATTGTTATTGCCTATGAGCCAGTATGGGCAATTGGCACAGGCAAAGTTGCAACACCTGAGGATGCACAAGAAGTATGTGCTGCAATTCGTGAAGAGGTTGAAAATATCGGTTCTGCTGAAATCGCTTCAAACATGCGAATCCTTTATGGCGGTTCAGTGAAATCTTCCAACATCGCCGAGATCATGAAAAAGAACGATGTGGATGGTGCCCTCATCGGGGGAGCGAGCCTAGACCCTGAGGAATTAGCCAAGATTGTGAAGTTCCACGCGCAATCCGAGTAAGGCTGAGCCGGCTTTTACAGGTATCCTTACCCTCTACGAAACAAGGAGTTCGACAACGTGAAATTAGCACTATCAATCTTGCTCGTCATTACAAGCGTCATCATGATCCTGCTCGTCCTTTTGCATAAGGGCAAGGGCAGCGGACTCTCCGACCTATTTGGTGGCGGAATCTCAACTAACTACGGTGGGTCATCAGTAGTAGAGCGCAACCTAGATCGCCTCACAATCGTTGCTGGTGGACTGTGGTTCGCACTCGTTGTTGCCTTAAGTCTTGTTCTTAAGTAAATCTTTTAATACTTATTTTAAAAAGGAGTAATACATGGCAAGTGCAATTCGTGGAAGCCGAGTCGGCGCTGGCCCAATGGGCGAGGCAGAACGCGGTGATTCGATTGCTCGCGCATATGTTTCATACTTTTGTGCAAATGGACATGAAGTCCGTCCATCATTTGCTGTTGAAGAGACTGTAGTTATTCCAGCTGAGTGGGATTGCCCAAAGTGTGGTTACCCAGCAGGCCGTGATCGCAACAATCCACCTAGCCCGGTTAAGAATGAGCCTTACAAGACTCACCTTGCTTACGTTAAAGAGCGTCGCACTGATGCTGAAGGTGAGAAAATTTTAGAAGAGGCGCTACGTAAACTTCGTGGAGATGACGAAGACTAAATCTTTTTAACTGCTTCAAGTAGTTGGTCTATACCCGCACTACGATTTGTTAAATTAAATCGCAGGAGCGGGTATTTTCTTGATGCAAGGGCTTTTCCATCTCCCAACGCTTGAGCAGCAACTAAAGTCTTAAAACCAAAGATCTGTCCAGGGATAGCAATATCTGTTGCCGGAGTTCCAGTTATTTGTAAGAAGGAGCCGTTTTGTTGGCCACCTTTATGAAACTGCCCAGTGGAGTGAAGAAAACGTGGACCCCAACCAAAGGTAACTGGCTTGCCGATTTTGGCAGAGAGTAGCGCTCTGATCTCTGAAATCTTTGCTTCATCTTTGCGATCTAGGTAGGCCATGATGGCTACGTATCCATCAGAATGAGTTCCTTGAATGAAAGCGCGTAAGGCTTTAGCAACATCGTCGCCATCACCAAATATCTCAACTGCGCCATCTGTATGTGGGGCAGTAAAAGTTGGAAGCAAACCAGACCATTCCTTGAGTAGAGCTGAGGTCTGCTCTTTAGCTTCAGTAACATTTGGTTGATTAAATGGATCAATCTCTAGTGCCGCTCCGACAAGTGCTGTTACCCATTCCCAAATAATGAATTGAGAAGCTAGGTCAGCCTCAACAACCAAATCAGCGCTTCCAGCATATGCAATTGAGAATACATTTGGACTAGTTGCAGCTTTTTCTATCACTACAGGCAGTCGACCCACTTGATTCTTACCAGTTGATTCGGCCACCAACTGTTCAGCCCAATCACTCAAACCTGGCATTGCAGAGCCATCATCGGTATAGGAAAGATATTGATCTGCGTGATAGGCAAGAAGGTATGCGATATCAACTACAAGTGATGGGTCTCTAAGGAATGCAGATTTTGCATCACTGGCGTTATCTAACAAAACTGAGACATCCACGCCTACTAACGCAGATGGCACCAAGCCAAAGGCACTGAGCACACTAAAGCGCCCACCAACATCGGGATCTGCATTTATGACGCTGTAACCGGCCTCGCGACTTTGCTTATCTAGTGGCGAACCAGGATCGGTAACAATAACCATGTGATTTTGTGGAGTAAGGGATGCTTGAGTAAAGGCAGATTCAAAGAGTGCGCGCTGTGATGCTGTTTCAATTGTTGAACCTGATTTGGAACTTACTACTACAACAGTCTTCGCCAAATTAACATTGAGCGCGTGCGCTACATAATCAGGATCAGTGGAGTCAAGAATGAAGAGTTTCTTCTTAAAGCTTTGGGCGATAACTTCAGGGCCAAGGGAAGAGCCGCCCATGCCACATAGAATTACATTGGTCTTGTCGCGGTGCTTTGCATAAAGAGCATCGAGTGCAGGTAGAAGTTCTCTTGAACTCTCTGGAAGATCTATCCAATTTAAGCGAACAGCGGCTTCAACTTGGGCAGCTGGGCCCCAGATTGTTGAGTCCTTCTTAGCTAGACGTGAATGGACTTCTAGAAGGGCCTTGTAGCGCGCATCACTACGATCAACTTTTGAGATCGCATTTCCTGAAAGCTTGATCATCCCGCTTGAGCTGCTTTCACGTTTGCTAGTAGTTCATCCCATGCTTGCGCAAATTTCTTCACACCATCTACTTCCAAATCTGTTGTCACAGAATCGAGAGAGATATTGAGAGCTGAGAGGCCTTTTAGGACTTCCACAGCAGCGGCATAGTTTGAAGTAATGGTGTTGCCTCGTACTTTTCCATGATCAATCACGGCATCTAAAGTTGATTGAGGCATTGTGTTCACGGTATCAGGTGCAATTAATTCAACAACATAACGGGTGTCATCATATGCGGGGTCTTTAACGCCAGTAGAGGCCCAGAGTGGACGTTGCTTGTGAGCACCGCGAGCAAGCTGTGCTTGCCATCTAGGTGAAGAAAACTTCTCTTCAAAGAGTTGATAGGCAAGATGAGCGTTAGCAATGGCAGCTTTTCCTAGTAGGGAAGTGGCAGCCTCTGAACCATCCTTTTTAAGCAAAGCATCAATAGATGAATCGATGCGGCTAATAAAGAAGGAGGCAACGGAATGTACGTGTGTTGGATTAGTAGCTGCTTCTATTCCAGAGATGTATGAATCAATTACTGCGCCGTAGCGCTTAACTGAAAAGATTAAAGTGACATTGACGCTAATGCCTGCGGCGATCAGAGCAGTGATGGCTGGTAGACCTTCAAGAGTTGCCGGAACTTTTATCATTAAGTTTGGTCGATCAATAATTGACCATAGCTCTTTACCTTGAGCAATCGTGGCCTCTGTGTCATGGGCAAGTCGAGGGTCAACTTCAATGCTCACTCGGCCATCGATACCTTTGGTAGTTGAGTAGATATCTTTGAAGAGATCACAAGCAGCGCGAACATCATCGGTTGTCAGCTTCTTGACTACATCATCAACGGATGCGGATTTCATCGCTGCTATATCTGCTGCATATTCATCTGCGCCTGCAATGGCTGCGCCAAAGATTGAAGGGTTAGTTGTGACACCTACAACGCCAGAATTTGCGATTCGAGATGGGAGTGAGTGCGCATCACTGCCTGAAATCTTTGCTCTAGATAGATCATCGAGCCAAATGGATGTTCCACCACTTGCTACATCAACTACTGACATTTATAGAGCTGCCTTAATCTTGGTAACTATCGCTTCGACGGAGAACCCAAACTCTTTGAACAAGCGTTTAGCATCAGCTGATGCACCGTAGTGCTCTAGTGAAATAGTGATTCCACCGTCGCCAACAAGTTGATGCCATCCTTGAGCGATTCCAACTTCAATGCTGACTTTTAACTTAATTGAGGGAGGCAGTACTTCATCTCTATAGCTTTGATCTTGTTCGCTAAACCATTCAAGGCATGGTGCACTAACAACACGGACTGCAATTCCCTCAGTGGCAAGTGCGCTCTGCACATCAATGGCCAGGGATACTTCAGAGCCAGTTGCAATCAAAATTGCTTTTGGATTAGCAGCATCTTTAAGAATGTATGCACCTTTGGCAGTTCCAGTAGCAGGTGCGCACTCTGAGCGATCTAAAACAGGAAGGTTTTGGCGCGATAGAAGGATTCCTGCAGCACGCCCACGAGTCAGAATCTTCTTCCAGCTCTCAGCAACTTCATTGGCATCACCGGGACGGATGACATCCAAACCTGGAATTGCACGCAACGCTGCGAAATGTTCGATGGGTTGGTGCGTTGGTCCATCTTCGCCCACGCCGATTGAATCATGTGTCCAAACAAATGTTGAGGGGATATTCATAAGCGCTGCAAGACGAACAGCAGGGCGCATGTAATCGCTAAAGACTGCAAATGTTCCACCAAATGAGCGAGTTAAACCGTGGAGTGCAATTCCATTGAGAATTGAGCCCATTGCATGTTCGCGAATTCCAAAGTGAATAATTCGACCATATGGGTGCGCGCCTTTGATTGCACTAGATGAAGGTAGGAATGAACCTCCACCTTCAATGCTGGTGTTATTCGATCCTGCTAAATCCGAAGATCCACCCCAGAACTCAGGCAGATGTTTTGCAATTGCATTAATGACTTGTCCAGATGCTGCGCGAGTAGCAACTTCTTTACCAGGAGCAAATGTAGGGATGTCTGCATCCCAGCCAGCGGGCAAGGCTTTAGTGCGCAGGCGTGCCAACAATTTTGCTTGTTCTGGATTAGTTGTTTGCCATGTTGCAAACTTTGTATCCCATTCCTTGCGCACTTTTGCTCCACGCTCTTTCACTAATCGAGCATGTGCCAATACTTCTGCTGGCATTGCAAACTTCTCTTCTGGGTTTAACCCAAGAGCTACTTTAGTTGCAGCAATTTCCTCATCACCCAGTGCTGAACCATGAGACCCGGCGGTGCCCTGCGCTTTAGGGGCTGGCCAGGCAATAACTGATTTCATGCGAATAAGAGATGGCTTGGTTGTTTCTTTCTTGGCAGCAACCATCGCTGCATCAAGAGCTGCGGTATCTACATTTCCATTTGCAGCAGCTGCTACATCAATTACATGCCAGCCGTATGCGCGATAGCGGGCAGATACATCTTCAGTGAATGCATTATGTGTATCGCCTTCAATCGAAATTCGATTGTCATCATAAATAAGATTTAATGCACCGAGCTCTTGTGTTCCAGCTAAAGAAGATGCTTCTGCACTTACCCCTTCTTGCAAATCACCATCAGAACAAATAACCCAGATGCTGTGATCAAATACTGAAGTTCCTGCAGGTGCGCCAGGATCAAGTAATCCGCGCTCATAGCGAGCAGCCATTGCCATACCAACAGCAGTAGCAACACCTTGACCCAGGGGACCTGTTGTCATTTCTACGCCGGCAGTGTGACCGAACTCAGGGTGGCCTGGAGTAAGTGATCCCCATGTGCGAAACTCTTGAAGATCTTTTAACTCAAGACCGTAGCCACTTAAGAAAAGTTGAGTGTAGAGAGTTAGTGATGAGTGACCACATGAGAGAATAAAACGATCACGACCAACCCATTGTGGATCCGAAGGATCATGAACTAAATGACGCTGAAAGAGTGTGTAAGCAACTGGGGCCAATGACATAGCAGTACCTGGGTGGCCGTTGCCGACTTTCTGCACTGCATCAGCGGCGAGGGCGCGAGAATAGGCAACTACGCGATCATCCATCTCAGACCAACCAGACATTGCACTCACAGAGCCATCTCCTTTGCCTTAAATTGAACAGATAGCCAGATTCGCCACGCTGCAATCCAAACTAAAGTAGTACCTAAAATATGAAGTCCTACCAATAGCTCTGGCACACCGAGGAAGTACTGAATATAACCGAGCACTCCTTGCGCAAGGGAAATACCAAAAAACACTTGGATACGTCTTTTTGTTAGGGCAGATAAATCTTTGCGTATGTAGTAAGCAACTGTGAAAAGCAACAAGATTATTACTGAGAGAGAGTGCATGCGTGCAACATCGCCAATTGCTACATCCAAGCGAGGTACATCTTTATCTCCAGCATGAGGACCTGCTGCTGTGACAACTGTTCCCAACACAATGACAAGGGCGGCCCAAGCAGTGTGAGCTTTTGAAAAGGTGTGCAAGGGCCCACTGACTTGTGTTTTCACTGCAGGACCTTTACGTCGTGAGTGAAGAGAAGTGGCTGCGGCAATCAAAACTATTGATAGCAAGAAATGGGCAGCAACTGTGATTGGATTGAGATCTGTAAGAACAGTGATTCCGCCAAGAATTCCTTGACCAAATATTCCTAGGAACTGTCCTGCGGCAAGCAGACGAAGATCTTTTCTTCCTGAACGCAGTACTGCGATCAAAGTTGCCAAGGCAAAGATAACTAGAACAAAAGTAAGTAACCGGTTTCCAAATTCAATCCAAGAGTGAAACGTGCCTTCGACTTGGTTCTCAACTGGAAAATATGAACCTGGAGTGCATTCAGGCCAGGTTGGGCAGCCCAGGCCTGAGCCTGTTAATCGGACCGCGCCACCCGTTACAACGATCGCCGCCTGGGAGATAAGTAGGGCCAGAGTCAGCGGAGTTAGTGCCCGAGCTGCTCTTTGTGATGCCATGGCCCAACCCTATGGCCACTGAGCGTTCAGGCGGGCCGAGTGGCCGAAGGTGTCGAATTACGACACAATAGTGTTGTGAAAATGAGTGGCCAAACAAGCCCAGTTCCTGGTGATGATCTTCGCACCCGGGACTTAGTGGCGCGTTCCATATTAGAAAATGGACCATCAACGGCTGCAGTTCTTGGACAGCGTTTAGGTCTGACTCCGGCTGGCATTCGTCGCCACCTCGATTTACTTGTTGCAGATGGAGTACTTCAAGCACGTGAACCGCACTCTGCGATTAACCGTGGCAGAGGGCGGCCATCAAAAGTATTTGTTATGAGCGATAAGGGCCGCGAGCAATTTGAACACTCTTATGATGACCTAGCGGTAGCTGCGTTGAAGTTTATGTCAGCGCAATCTGGTGAACATTTAGTGTCAAACTTTGCCCAGTCTCGCGCCGATGACATTGAAAGAAAAGCAACGGTTGCGCTGGAAAAGAAGAGCAATAAGACCGAAGCTCTCGCACAGTTTCTTACAGAACAGGGCTATGCCGCAAGTGTTGCTAAGAAGCCAATGGGTGAAGAACTCTGCCAGCATCATTGTCCGATAGCCCACGTTGCATCTGAATTTCCCCAACTATGTGAAGCTGAAACTGAGGCGCTCTCACGTCTTCTAGGCACTCACGTTCAGCGTCTTGCAACAATTGCGCACGGTGATGGAGTGTGCACGACATTTATACCCACAACTAGAGCAACAACAAAGCGAAAGGTACGTGCATGACAATCGCACATCCAGAACTCGAAGGTATCGGCAACTACGAATACGGTTGGTCAGATAAAAGTGATGCAGGCACAAACGCTAAGCGCGGCCTGAATGAAGATGTCGTGCGAGACATCTCCGCTAAGAAATCTGAGCCACAGTGGATGCTAGACCTTCGTCTTAAGGGCCTTGCACTCTTTGAGAAGAAGCCAATGCCTAACTGGGGTTCTGACCTTTCTGGAATCTTCTTCGACACGATCAAATACTTCGTGCGTTCAACAGAAAAGCAGGCTGCAACGTGGGATGACCTGCCAGATGAAATTAAGAACACATACGATCGCCTAGGTATCCCTGAAGCTGAAAAGCAACGCTTGGTTTCTGGTGTTGCAGCTCAGTATGAGTCAGAGGTTGTTTATCACTCAATCCGTGAGGATCTAGAGAAGCAAGGCGTCATTTTCCTTGATACAGATACCGCTCTCAAGCAGCATCCAGAGTTATTTAAGGAGTACTTCGGAACAGTTATCCCTGTGGGAGATAACAAGTTCGCAGCTCTTAATACATCTGTGTGGTCTGGTGGTTCATTTATCTATGTTCCAAAGGGCGTTCACGTTGATATTCCTTTGCAAGCTTATTTCCGTATCAACACTGAGAACATGGGCCAGTTCGAGCGCACACTGATCATTGCTGATGAAGATTCATACATTCACTATGTTGAAGGATGTACTGCGCCTATCTATAAGTCTGATTCACTTCACTCAGCTGTTGTTGAGATCATTGTGAAAAAGGGTGCACGCGTTCGCTACACAACTATTCAAAACTGGTCTAACAACGTTTATAACTTGGTGACAAAGCGCGCAACATGTGCTGAAGGTGCAACCATGGAATGGGTAGATGGCAATATCGGCTCAAAGGTAACCATGAAGTACCCAGCAATCTTCTTGATGGGACCACACGCCAAGGGTGAAACTCTTTCTCTGGCTTTTGCAGGAGAAGGACAACACCAAGATTCAGGTGCAAAGATGGTTCACGCTGCCCCATACACATCATCATCTGTTATCTCTAAATCAGTGGCACGAAATGGTGGACGTACTTCTTACCGTGGACTTGTTCAAGTCCAAGAGGGAGCACATCACTCAAAGAGCACAGTCAAGTGCGATGCACTTCTTGTTGACACAATTTCTCGCTCTGACACATATCCATATGTTGATATCCGTGAAGATGATGTCTCTATGGGCCATGAAGCAACAGTTTCTAAGATCTCTGATGATCAGCTCTTCTACTTGATGTCTCGTGGATTAACTGAAGATGAAGCCATGGCAATGATTGTTCGTGGATTTATTGAGCCAATCGCACGCGAGCTTCCTATGGAATACGCACTAGAGCTCAATCGTCTCATTGAACTTCAAATGGAAGGTGCAGTTGGTTAATGTCTGTTTTAACTACAAATTACTTAACACCAACTGGGCGTGAGGAAGCATGGCGTTTCACGCCGCTTAAGCGCTTGCGTGGTTTGCACGATGGCTCTGCCGTTGTTGCCGACCGCAACTCCCTAGTTGCAAAAGCTGGATTACCTCAGGGTGCTAGCTTTAAACGTGAATCATTGGCACCTCTTGCTGTTAGCGATGATGTGATCATTGAGCGTATTCGAGGCGAAGTCTCTGATGTTTCGCATCTAGCCATTGAGGCTAATGCAGAGATTAAGGAAGCAATCTTTCTTACTCGCTCAGCTGGTGCGTTAGATTCAGCAGAACTTTCTCGAGTTCGTATTTCACTTGGTACCCACGCAGTTGCAACGGTCATCGTTGAAAATATCGGCGATACATTGCTCGCTGAGGATCTAGAAATTGCGTTAGCTCCAGGATCATCACTGACTTTTGTGACTTTGCAAGAGTTTGATTCAAAGAGTGTTTACACAGCCCGTCACCACGCCGTGGTGGATAAGGATGCAACTTTTAAGTCAATCACAGTCACCGTTGGGGGAGATGTAGTCCGAATCTTGCCAACAGTGGAGTTCACAGCACCAGGTGCTTCAGCCGAACTTTTAGGCGTCTACTTTGCAACAACTGGACAGTTCTTTGAACACCGTATGCATGTAGATCATGCTGTGCCAAATGCTAAATCTCGCGTGAACTTCAAGGGAGCCCTTGCAGGTAGAGATGCACACACTGTGTGGATTGGTGATGTGCTGATTCGCGCAGTTGCTGAAGGTACTGACACATATGAGCTCAACCGAAATCTATTACTCACAGATGGTGCACGCGCAGACTCTGTTCCTAATCTTGAAATCGAAACTGGTGAGATTGTTGGCGCTGGCCATGCAAGTACGACAGGCCGCTTTGATGACGAGCAGTTGTTCTATTTGATGTCACGTGGAATCACTCTAGAAAATGCCCGCCGACTTGTTGTTCGCGGATTCTTTAATGAAATCATTACTGAAATCGGCAATGAAGAAGTCCAAGAGCGCCTCATGGAACGTATCGATGGCGAACTTGAAAGAGCTGGTGCATAAATGGCTGATTTAACCTTGGATCAACTACAGGTCGGCAAGCCGGTCAAGATTGAAAAAGATGGAAAAACAATCTGTGTTGCACGAGTTGGCGATGAGGTGTTTGCCGTTGACGATACGTGCTCTCACTCTGAAGCATCTCTATCAGAGGGTGAAGTGACGGATTTTAAAATTGAATGCTGGCTACATGGCGCCGAATTCGATCTACGAACCGGTGAGGCTTTGACCTTGCCGGCAAATATCAGTCTTGAAACATATGCAGTAAAAATTGACGGAAATTCCGTCACGGTTGAGATTTAGTACACGAGTAGAAGAGAGAAAATAATGAGCGTTCTAGAAATCCGCGGACTACAGGTCTCAGTTGATACTGAAAACGGTAGCGTTGAAATTCTCAAGGGTGTTGACCTAACGATTAAGTCTGGTGAGACACATGCAATCATGGGACCTAATGGTTCCGGTAAATCAACTCTTGCTTACTCAATTGCTGGCCACCCTAAGTACACAATCACTGGTGGTTCTGTAACGCTAGATGGCGCGGATGTTTTGGATATGACTGTAGATGAGCGCGCTAAGGCAGGCTTGTTCTTAGCGATGCAGTATCCAGTTGAAGTTCCTGGTGTTTCAGTTTCTAACTTCTTGCGCACAGCTGCAACTGCTCTTCGTGGTGAGGCTCCAAAGCTTCGTACATGGGTTGCAGAAGTTAAGGGAGCAATGGAAGCGTTGAATATGGATCCAGCATTTGCTACGCGTAATGTGAACGAAGGATTCTCTGGTGGAGAAAAGAAGCGTCATGAAATTATGCAGCTGGAACTCCTTAAGCCAAAGATGGCGATTTTGGATGAAACAGATTCAGGGCTAGATGTTGATGCGCTGCGTATTGTTTCTGAGGGTGTAAATCGCGCTAAGGCCAATAACGATCTTGGTGTTCTTTTGATTACCCACTACACACGTATCTTGAAGTACATCAAGCCAGATTTTGTTCACGTTTTTGCTAACGGCAAAATTGTTGAAGAGGGCGGACCGGATCTAGCAGACAAGCTAGAAGCCAACGGCTACGCAGATTACGTAAGCAAGTAAGGATCAAATGAGTTTTTCTGTCGCGGATGTACGCAAAGATTTTCCAATCTTTGAACGTACTATTCGCGATGGTAAAAGGTTGGTCTATTTAGATAGTGGTGCCACTTCCCAGAAACCCTGGTCGGTCATTAATGCCGAGAGTGATTTCTACTCCAAGCACAATGCCGCTGTTCACCGCGGAGCCCACCAACTAGCTGAAGAGGCAACTGATGCCTATGAGGGCGCACGAGCAATTGTTGCCGATTTTTTAGGTGCGAAAGAAAATGAAATCATCTTTACAAAGAGTGCAACAGAGTCAATTAACGCAGTTGCTTACGCAATGGGTAATGCCGAACCGGGTAATCGCTTTGCTTTAACTTCTGCTGATTCCATTGTTGTGACTGAGATGGAGCACCATGCAAATCTCATCCCATGGCAGCAGTTAGCTAAGCGCACAGGAGCTCAACTCAAGTGGTTTAACGTTACGCAGGATTGCCGACTCGATCTTTCAAACATTGATCAGGTTATTACCGCCAATACAAAGGTAGTTGCGGTCACACACCAATCCAATGTTTTGGGAACTATCAACCCATTAGATGCAATTGTGAAGCGCGCACATGAAGTGGGCGCAGTTGTTGTCCTAGATGCATGCCAGTCGGTTCCACACATGAGTGTGGATGTAGTTGCACTAGGTGTGGATTTCTTAGCTTTTTCAGGACACAAAGCTGTTGGCCCAACGGGTGTGGGGGTTTTGTGGGGCAAAGCTGAACTTCTAGATGAATTACCACCTTTCCTTACCGGTGGATCAATGATTGAAAACGTCACAATGACAACTGCAACATGGGCTCCAGTTCCCCAAAAGTTTGAAGCAGGTGTTCCAAACATGGCTCAGGCAGTGGGTTTAGGTGCGGCATGTAAATATTTGTCTGAGTTAGGTATGGACGCAGTACGCGAGCATGAGATTGCGATTACTGGCTATGCATTAGACAGGATGTCAACTATTGAAGGAATCAGGATTGTTGGGCCTTTAGAAAATGTTTCCCGCGGCGCAGTTGTTTCATTCACCCTTGCAGACATCCACCCCCACGACATTGGACAGTATGTTGATAGCCAGGGAGTCGCTGTTCGCACAGGACATCACTGTGCTTGGCCGCTAGCGCGCGCTATGAATGTTCCTGCAACTACCCGAGCATCTTTCTATCTCTACAATGATGAGCGTGATGTTGATGCGTTAGTAGAAGCATTGCTCGGTGCTCAGAAATACTTTGGGAAATTCTGATGGAATTAGATTCCCTTTATCAAGAAGTGATTCTAGATCACTACAAGCACCCTCAGCACAAGGGCCTTAATCCTGTCTATACGGCGCAAGTGAGCCATGTGAACACTAGTTGCGGTGATGAGATCACTTTGAATCTTAATGTTGAAAACAATGTGATTACTTCTATTACTTGGGACGGCCAAGGCTGTTCTATCTCTCAGGCCAGCGTTTCAATGCTCAGCGACCTAGTTACCGATAAAACGTTGGAACAAGCCGATGTGATTGTTAAATCATTTTCAGAGTTAATGGCAAGCAAGGGCACAGCAGCTGGAGATCCTGAAGTTCTTGAGGATGCAGTCGTTTTCGCCGGAGTTTCAAAGTTTCCAGGTCGTGTAAAGTGCGCACTGCTTGGTTGGATGGCCTTTAAAGATGCAGCGATTCAGTCACAGGGAGAGAGCAAATGACAACTAGCGTTGAAGATGTAACAGAGGCAATGAAGGATGTTGTCGACCCAGAATTGGGAATCAATGTCGTTGATTTAGGTTTGATTTATGATGTGATGGTTGATGAAGCCAACATCGCTATTTTGAATATGACGCTCACTTCAGCTGCATGCCCACTTCAAGATGTTATTGAGGATCAAACCCGTTCAGCGTTGGCGGGAATGACTACAGATGTGAAAATCAACTGGGTTTGGATGCCACCTTGGGGCCCAGACAAGATTTCTGATGATGGAAGAGATCAGCTTCGCGCTCTCGGTTTTACTGTCTGAGGCATAACTCAATAAGGTAGTCACATGTCAATGCATGCGGCTTGGATGACCCACAGGTCGATGACCGCAGATCCTTCGGTTAAGCAACAAAAACTCAAGGCCGGCACGGTAAAACGCATCTTCACTTTTGCAAAGCCCTATCGACTCAGTATCTGGATCTTTCTATTCACTGTTGTTATTGATGCTGCCTTAATCGTTGCCACACCATTACTACTTCGAGAGCTAATAGACAAAGGTGTTATTCCTAAAGATGCGGCGTTAGTTACTCGCTTAGCAATTTTGGTTGGTTTAATTGCAATCGCAGATGCGGCCATGAGCATGCTGGGACGATATTTCTCTTCTCGAATCGGTGAAGGTCTAATCTATGATCTTCGCTCTTTAGTGTTCGGGCACGTGCAGAGACAATCAATTGCATTCTTTACTCGCACACAAACAGGCGCGCTGATTTCTAGAATTAACTCAGATGTCATGGGTGCACAGCAAGCCTTTACTGCCACCTTGTCAGGTCTTGTGAGCAACGTAGTGAGTTTGGTTCTCGTGGGTGTGACCATGATGATTTTGTCGTGGCAGATCACGATCTTTTCACTTCTGCTCTTGCCAGCGTTTCTCATTCCAACTAAATGGGTCGGTAGAAAGCTACAAGAGCTAACGCGTGATTCCTTCAATACCAATGCCGAGATGTCTAGCACTATGACTGAGCGCTTCAATGTTTCTGGAGCAATGCTTGTCGCACTCTATGGAGAACCCGATAGAGAGCGTGAATACTTTAGATCTAGAGCGCGCAAGGTTGCCGATATTGGAATCAAAATGGCAATGCTTAACCGCCTCTTCTTTATAGCCCTGACCAGCGTTGCAGCTATTGCTACAGCCTTCGCCTATGGAATTGGTGGCCACTTAGCTATCAATGGGGGAGTAACAGTTGGAACTTTGCTCGCAATTACTGCCTTATTGGCAAGACTCTACGGTCCGCTAACTGCGCTATCGAATGTGCGCATTGATGTTATGACATCACTCGTTTCTTTTGAGCGCGTTTTTGAAGTGCTGGATTTAGAGCCAATGGTTAAGAATCGTGAAAACGCAATTGATTTGAAACCTCCACATCCAAAGATTGAGTTTAAGGATGTGAGTTTTTCATATCCTCGCGCTGAAGAGATTTCATTAGCTTCCCTTGAATCAGCTGCTAAGCCTGAAACTATTCAAAGTGGTGAAGTTCTTAAGGGACTTTCATTTACTGCAGCTCCTGGAACATTAACGGCATTGGTAGGACCATCAGGTGCGGGCAAGACAACTATTAGTGCGCTGTTGCCACGTCTCTATGACGTGACAACAGGTGCGATTGAAATTGATGGACATGACATTCGTGATCTGACCCTTGAATCATTACGTGGTGCAATCGGTGTAGTTATGCAGGACGCCCACCTTTTCCACGAAACTATTGCTGAGAACTTACGTTATGCAAAAAATGATGCAACAGAAGATGAAATGCGCATTGCCTGTGAGTCAGCACAGATTTGGGATTTGATTAACTCCTTGCCTAATGGTCTGGACACAATGGTGGGTGAGCGCGGACATCGTTTATCTGGCGGAGAAAAGCAGAGACTGGCCATTGCCAGATTACTTCTTAAGTCTCCGGCCGTGGTGATTCTTGATGAGGCAACTGCGCACCTAGATTCAGAGAACGAAGCCTTGGTTCAAGCTGCTCTGCAGAGCGCACTCAAGGGCCGGACCAGCATTGTTATTGCACATCGCCTCAGCACGGTCAGAGATGCAGATCAGATTCTTGTATTGGAAAAAGGTCAGATTGTTGAGCGGGGTAAACACGATGAACTTGTTGCTAGTGGTGGCTTATATGCCGATCTTTATAACCGTCAGGACTTAACGGGTGCGGCGAATTAATATTCGCCCATAAATAATTAGTCCACCAAAGAAGAGCCACTGCAATGCATATGCCATGTGTGGTCCATCGCTGAGTTCGGGGAGTTGGGCAGCAACTTTTGGCGTGAGTGAGCTTTCAGAGCCACTTAAAAGATCGATGTAGTAATCCTGAGTATCTAATTGAGATTGAGCATCAAGCTTTGAGATTAAGCCTTCTCCATTGGCAGGCAGAGCAAAGAATGCTCCGCGCGGAAGAGAGGAATCTAAACGCAATCTTCCAGTGATTGAAACTTCATTGGTTGGCGGGGGAGTAATAGTGGGTGCGATTGTTGCAGCGGCTCCAGCTTTAACCCATCCGCGATCTACCCAGAATTTTTCGTTATTGGGGGTCGTGAACAAGGTGAGAACTTCAAAGCCATAGAAACCTTCGCTATAGCGATTTTTCAGAAGTATTTGCTTTGAGGAATCGAAAATGCCTTTCGTCGTGACGGTCTTCCATTCAGCGGCAAGAGGTGAATCCTTAACTGAGTCCAAAGCAACTGGAGCCAGGGCAATGTGTTTTTCAATAATTGCATTACGAGCATGTCTATCGACACCGCGGTGATACTGCCATTGGGCAGCAATGCAGCAAAGAACAATCAGGACAAGGGCAATCAGTGATTTAAATATTGAATATGGTTCGCGAACTTTTTCCATAATTAATCGAGTGATAAAGGTTTGTCTTCGATAATCTGCTTATTTCGAGTAATTGTTTCACGCCCAGCATTTGCAATCACTACGGCAAAATATGGCAATCCGACAGCACCAGCCAGAGCAAACCAGCGGTATGGACTAGGCAAAATTACGGTCAAAACAAAACATGCAGTTCTCACCATCATTGAAATGAAATACCTTTTTTGTCGAGCGGCTTGATCACGTGTCAGGGCTAAAGGCGCATCAGTAATCTCGAAAACTTTCTTTTTCTTAGCCATGTATCAAGAGTAGTGCCAGGCGCACCCAAGCGCTTCTTTTGAATACCTAGCGGTAACCAGTAAGTTTTGGCTATGAGTTCAGTGGCCTTGGTAACAGGTGGAAATCGCGGTATCGGTTTGGCAGTTGCGCAGTCTTTGGCAGCGGCTGGCCATGATGTTGTCGTCACCTATCGCAGTGGTACGCCACCTGTTGGTTTCAAGTCCGTCATCATGGACGTAACCAGCACAGAGAGTGTTGATAAAGCTTTCGATGAGATTGAGTCAGCATGGGGAATCCCAGAGATCATTGTTGCTAACGCCGGCATAACTAAAGATGGTCTTGTTATGCGCATGAGTGATGAAGATTTTGAATCTGTTATTGATGCAAATCTCACCGGCGCATTTCGTGTGGCACGTCGTGCAACTAAGGGTTTACTGAAATTGAAAAAGGGACGCTTGATATTTGTTGGCTCCGTTGTTGGAGCGTCGGGCTCTGCCGGACAGGTCAACTATTCATCTTCTAAATCAGGTTTAGTTGGTATGGCTAGATCTTTTGCCCGCGAGATTGGTAGCAGGGGAATCACGGCAAATGTCGTTGCACCAGGTTTTGTCGAAACGGATATGACATCGACGTTGGATGAAAAGCGCAGAAATGAAATTGCTGGATCTATTCCTCTGGGCCGCTTTTGTACTGCGCAAGAGATCGCCGATGTCGTTACCTTTATTGCTTCACCACAAGCTAGCTATATATCTGGAGCATTGATTCCAGTTGATGGCGGATTAGGAATGGGTCACTGATATGGGTTTACTCGATGGCAAGAAGATTCTTGTAACAGGAGTACTGACGGATAGCTCAATCGCCTTTCATATCGCCAGACTTGCACAGGAACAAGGAGCGCAGGTTGTTCTCTCCTCTTACGGACGAGTTCTTTCGTTAACAACTCGCATCGCTGCTCGCTTGCCACAACTGGCACCCATTATTGAATTAGATGTTACGAACGAGGCAGATCTAGCCGCTCTTGAATCTAGAGTGCGTGCGCATTTTCCAGAAGGCCTGGATGGCGTTGTGCATTCAATTGGTTTTGCTCCAGAGGCAGCGTTGGGCGGTAATTTCCTCAACACTTCTTGGGATGATGTTTCTACTGCCATGCATGTCTCTGCATACTCTTTAAAATCTCTCACAATGGCAGCTCGCCCATTGTTTAATGGTGGCGGCTCCGTTGTTGGACTGGATTTTGATGCAACTGTTGCGTGGCCAAAGTATGACTGGATGGGTGTTGCTAAAGCTGCGCTGGAATCAACTTCTCGTTATTTGGCCCGTGATTTAGGTGCTGAAAATATTCGCATTAATTTAGTTGCTGCAGGTCCTATCCGCACGATGGCAGCTAAATCTATTCCTGGCTTTGATGAGTTTGAAAAAGTGTGGAATGAGAGAGCACCAATGGCATGGGATGTGAATGATCCAGTTCCTGCAGCTCAAGCCGTCGTCGCACTTCTTTCTGATTGGTTTCCAAAGACCACGGCCGAAATCATCCATGTTGATGGTGGCCTCCACGCCATGGGCGCCTAAGCGCACTTCAGGCCCCAATTTCACCTTTTAGCCCCCAGCGGGTAATCTTTGCCTCAGACCAGTGGCCTAATAATCACTGCAAGAGGAGTTACCGCTCCCACCTTCTTCGCCACTAGTGCGAGCTGGTTTGTCGGATGAGAGATTTACTTCTCTTTTTCCTTGCGGTTTTCTCATGCAGCGCTGTTAGACCAAAGCGTTCAACGAAGCCGAAGGAGCACAAATCACAACTGACCCGCGCATTAATGATCGTATTCGCACACCCGAAATTCGTCTTATCGGTTACACCGGTGAGCAAGTAGGGGTTGTAGATATCGATACAGCGTTAAAGATGGCTGATGAAGTTGGTCTCGACTTAGTTGAGATTGCACCAGAAGCTAATCCACCCGTTTGCAAGATTATGGACTTCGGAAAGTACAAGTACGAAGTTGCACAGAAGGCACGGGAAGCGCGACAGAACCAGACCCACATTGTGGTGAAGGAAGTGCGTTTAACACCAAAGATCGAAACTCATGATTACGTTACAAAGCGCAATCAAGTTGAGAAATTTCTCAAGGGTGGCGACAAGGTGAAGGTGACGATGAAGTTCCGCGGCCGCGAACAAACGCGACCTGAGATGGGCTACAAGCTATTGCAGCGTCTTGCAGAAGATGTCGCAGAGTTTGCCTTTGTTGAGTTCGCCCCTAAACAAGAGGGACGAAATATGACAATGGTGTTAGGTCCAACAAAGAAGAAGACAGAAGCAGTAGCTGAAGCAAAAGCAGCGCGTAAGGCAAAGGCCGATGCCGCAGCAGAGACAACGGATGGAGCGTAAGAAATGCCAAAGATGAAAACACATAGTGGTGCGAAGAAGACTTTCCGCATCACAGGTACTGGAAAGGTTATGCACGAGCGTGCTGGAAAGCGCCACTTACTCGAGCACAAATCTTCACGAGTCACCCGCCGTCTCTCAACTGAGAAGTCAGCAAAACCAACCGTCACAATGACAGCCAAGCGCATGCTTGGTTTGAAGTAAGGAACGTGAATTAAATGAGAGTAAAACGCGGAGTTCACGCTGCTAAGAAGCGTCGTACAACATTAGAACGTGCCAGTGGTTATCGCGGACAACGTTCCCGTCTTTTCACAAAGGCGAAGGAGCAAGTTACGCACTCAATGGTTTACGCGTTCAACGACCGTAAAGACAAGAAGGGTGATTTCCGTCGCCTATGGATTCAGCGCATTAACGCTGGATGCCGCGAACATGGCCTTACATACAACCGCTTCATCCAAGGCCTTAAGGCTGCAGGAGTGGAAGTAGATCGTCGTGTTCTTTCAGATCTAGCAACAAATGATCCAGCTACATTCAAGACACTTGTTGATGTTGCTCGCAAGAGCCTCGTATCTGCTTAATAAATCCCAATGATTGAGAGCCTTAACTCGCCACACATCGCGCGAGTTAAGGCTCTAATTGGTTCTAGGGGCACAAAAGAACGTAAATCATCTGGTCACTTTGTTGCAGAAGGATTGCAATGTGCCAGAGAAGCATTGGTTGCAAGTAGTGGTCCAAGAGTTGAAACTCTGTATTTAACGCCATCAGCTCGAACTAAAGTAGAACAGATTGCAGACCTAACATCATTAAACATCGTTGAAGTAAGCGATGAAGTCATGAAGGCTATGTCAGAGACGATTAGCCCACAGGGAATTCTCGCTGTCTGCTCGATACCAACCAACTCTCTTGACTCAATTGTCTTAAATGGCACACGTAAATTTGTTTATCTCTCAGAGATTCAAGATCCAGGCAATGCTGGAACGATCATTCGCTCGGCTGATGCTTTTGGAATAGATGCCGTGATTACGTCACCGGGCAGCGTTGATCTCTACTCTCCAAAGGTTGTCCGTAGTACTGCGGGTTCACTCTGGCACACACCAGTTTTTGAAAACTTAGAGTTATCTACAGTTCTAGCCCTTGGTGTTCAAGCCTTCACTCTGGCTGCAGAGGCCTCGAAATCATTGAAGGAGCTAAAGATCACGAAAGATTGTGTGGCGATATTTGGCAATGAGGCCAGGGGATTATCAACGGCCCAAGCCACATCTTCTATTGAGCAAGTCAAAATATCGATGCCTGGTAATGCCGAAAGCCTGAATCTTTCTGCGGCGGCAACCATTGTTATGTATCACCTAGCAAATATCCCATCTTCCTAAACTCTCACAGGATAGAGTTCGCTCTATGCGCCAAGAAGATGTCTCACAATGGGTTAAAGATGCCCAAAGCGCCTTCACCGCCGCAAGTGATTTGGATTCTCTCAAAGCCGCTCGCTTAGCCCACTCCGGCGATAAGGCGCCTATCTCCCTTGCTTCGCGAGGACTTGGTTCTTTATCACCAGATGAAAAAGCTAGCTTTGGAAAAATCATTGGAGATGCAAAAGCTGCAATAGCAACGGCTCTAGCTAAGGCAACAGAGAAGCTTGAGGCCGAGCGAGATAAGAAAGTTTTACTGGAAGAAGTTGTTGATATTACGTTGCCTGTTAACCGCAGACATCGCGGTGGTCTACATCCGATCTCAATTATCAAAAACGAAGTATCTGATTTTTTCATTGAGCAGGGCTATGCAGTTGCAGAAGGTCCAGAGCTGGAATCTGGCTGGTTGAACTTTGATGCACTCAATATTCCTGCAGATCATCCAGCTCGCACAATGCAAGACACATTCTTTGTTGAGCCGGTTGAATCTGGGATGGTTTTACGTACTCACACATCACCCGTGCAGATTCGAACCATGTTGACTCAAACACCGCCGATTTATGTCATCTGTCCCGGTCGAACATTTAGAGCAGATGAGTTGGATGCAACGCATAGTCCAGTGTTCCATCAGGTTGAGGGCTTAGTTGTCGATAAGGGAATCACGATGGCACATCTGAAGGGCACGCTCGATAACTTTGCACGGCATATGTTTGGCCCAGATGTGACTACCAGGCTTCGACCTTCGTTTTTTCCTTTTACTGAGCCAAGTGCTGAAGTCGATGTTTTCTTTAACAATCGCTGGATCGAATGGGGCGGTTGCGGAATGGTGAATCCAAAGGTGCTGCAAAGCTGCGGGATAGATACAGATGTTTATAGTGGTTTTGCATTTGGAATGGGATTAGAGCGCACATTGATGGTGCGACATGGCATCACCGATATGCATGACATCGTTGAAGGCGATTTACGATTTACTCGCCAATTCGGGGTGGGGCTCTAATGCGCGCACCGTTATCGTGGATTAAAGAATTTGTTGATATTCCCGCAAAGATCAGTGCTGATGAAATCTCTGATGGCCTCATTCGTGTTGGCTTTGAAGTTGAAGAAATCATCTACCAAGGCTCTGATTTAACTGGTCCACTCAAGTTTGCCAAAGTTCTCTCCATTGAAGAGTTAACTGAACACAAAAAGCCAATTCGATATGTGGGATTGGATTGTGGCGAGAAGGAAGTTCGTTACGTTATCTGTGGTGCTACAAACTTTGCAGTGGGGGACATGATCGTTGCCGCTCTTCCAGGGGCAGTGCTGCCTGGTAATTTTGCAATCGGAGCACGTGAGACTTACGGCAAAACCTCCAATGGAATGATTTGTTCAGGCCGCGAACTTGGTATTAGTGATGATCACGCCGGCATTATGGTTTTCTCAGAAGCAGATGCAAAGATTGGCGAAGATGCAATCGAAGGTTTACAGATTAACGATGTGATCTTTGATGTCGCTGTTAATCCAGATCGTGGTTATGCCTTAAGCATTCGCGGAATAGCACGTGAGGTTGCGGGATCTTTAGGGTTGAAGTTCACAGATCCTGTCGAAGCCTTGCGCACGTTGAAGTTTCCAGAGATTGGCAAGGGTGTTACTGCAAAGATCGGCGAAAGGCGTTCGGCCTCTGTTTTCTATGTCAGAACTCTTTCAAATTTTGACCCAAAGGCAACAACGCCAATCTGGATGCGTAGGCGTATTGAAAAGATGGGCATGCGCTCTATTTCCCTGGTTGTTGATGTCACTAACTACGTGATGTTAGAACTTGGTCAGCCATTGCACGCCTTTGATAAATCAAAGATCAAGGGTGGTTTAACCATCAAGCTGGCAGGCAAAGCGCAAAAGTTTAAAACCCTGGATGGCGTAGAGCGCACTTTAGATCCGAATGACTTAATGGTGTGTGATGATGAACAACCATTAGCTTTAGCAGGAACAATGGGTGGACTTTCATCTGAGATCAGCGAAACTACAACTGATATCGCACTTGAAGCGGTTCATTTCTGCGAAGTGTGTATTGCAAAGAACTCTCGTCGTCACAAACTTTCATCTGAGGCATCACGTCGTCTAGAACGAAGTGTGGATCCATCTTTGGCTGAATTTGCTTCTGCTCGCTTTGTGCAACTTCTAACCGCCCACAGTTCAGCCCAACACGTGGCAACTGTGGTTGATGGAGAACCTATATACGCACCCTTGGTCACCATTGACCCTGCTTATGTTTCCAAGACTCTAGGCTTTGAGATCCCAGCAAAGAAAGTAGCTGAAGTACTTCGTATTATCGGATGTGATGTTGATGAAAAGAGTTTCACCATCGATCCGCCATCATGGCGCGCAGATCTTTTGACGCCAGCAGATTTTACTGAAGAAGTGGCACGCATGATTGGTTACGACAAGATTCCATCAATCTTGCCACCTCGTCCATTACACGCATCACTCACCCCGACACAAAAGCGTCGTAGAGCAGTTGCAACGCTGTTAGCTAGTCGCGGATTAGCCGAAGTTCAAACCTTCCCATTTACTAACCAAGAAACTATTGATGCAATGGGCTTTGTTGGTGAGCGTGCTGCGACTTATGCAATTGCAAATCCAATGTCAGAAGAGTTTCCATTGATGCGCGTGCATTTAGTTCCTGGATTAATTGAAGTGGCTCAGCGCAACATCAGTCGCGGCGCTAAAGACTTTGCAATCTTTGAAATGGGATCGATTTTCCGTAGTCCACAGAAATTGGTACCCGCCATTTCGCCAGATTTGGCTAAGCGCCCGTCTCAAAAGATCATTGAAGAGATTTTTGCATCTGTGCCACCACAGGCATATCACGTTGCTGGATTATTGGTGGGCAAAGTAGAGAATGAGAATTGGCAAGGTAAAGCCCGTGCTTACAGTTGGCATGATGCAATTGAATATGCTCAAGATATTCTTGCTCTGTGTAATCTTGAATGGAGTATCAAGCGCTCAGATTTTGCGCCTTGGCACCCAGGACGATGCGCAGAATTAATTGTTGATGGCAAAGCTGTCGCACATGCCGGTGAACTTCATCCACGAATTATCGCCAAGTATGGATTGCCAGAGCGGAGCGTGGCATTTGCCGTTGGTTTGAGCGCTCTACCGGATTCCACGTTGGTTCGACCAACGAGAGTTGGGACAATGCCGGCGGCTTTGCAAGATGTGGCATTGATTGTGGATGAGAAGGTGACTGCGGCCGAAGTTCAAGCGGCGTTGACCCAAGGCGCTGGAGATTTACTCGAATCCATTTCACTCTTTGATCGCTACGACAAAATTGGTGATGGCAAGATTTCGCTGGCTTTCACTCTGGTCTTTCGAGCACCAGATCGCACGCTAACTGGTGATGAAGTATCGGCAATGCGTGAGGCAGCTACAGCAGTGGCGGCCAAGAAGTGTGGGGCAGTAGTCCGAACCGCATAAATATGCATGTGTTTGCATAAATATCGACCTCGCTATATCCTTGGTTCATGAAAACAGCGGTCATCGGTGCAAGTGGCTATGCCGGGGGAGAACTCCTTCGGTTGTTAGCAGTCCATCCTCATTTTCAAGTCACTGCCATAAGTGCTCATTCAAATGCCGGAGAACTTGTTACATCAGTGCACCCACACTTAACGACCCACACAGGTCAGAAGTTCCTAGGTGTTTCGGAGATAGATTTTTCAGATATCGAATTAGTTTTTATCGCGCTGCCTCATGGTGAGTCAGCATCACTGATCAAAAAGATTCCAACGACAGCCAAAATTGTTGATTTAGGCGCTGACTACAGATTAGAAGATTCGGCTCAATGGGAGAAGTATTACGGCGGAGCCCATGCAGGCGCTTGGGTCTATGGATTGCCCGAACTATCTGCTGGGCAACGTGCCGCTATTGCTAAAGAGAGCAGGGTCGCCAATCCTGGTTGCTATGCAACTGCAATTACATTGGGTATCGCGCCAGCGGTCAATCATGTTGATCTGAGTGATGTCGTAGTAGTTGCTGCATCTGGAACGACAGGGGCGGGTAGAAGCGCAAAAATCAACTTGATTGCAAGTGAAGTAATGGGTTCTCTGACTTCTTACAAATTCGGGGGAGTACACCAGCACACACCTGAGATTGAGCAAGCGGTCTCTGCAATTGCACAAAAACCTGTAAAGATCTCTTTCACTCCAATACTGGCTCCAATGCCTCGTGGCATCCTTGCAACAATTACGGCCAAGCTGAACAAGCCTATGAATTCACAGGCAGCTCATGATCTCTTTTCAAAGCACTATTCCGATGAATACTTTGTGGACGTTCTGCCACTCGGGCAAATGCCTAAGACAGGATCTGTCACAGGCTCTAACAAGGTTCAAATACAGGTCGCAGTTGATGAGCACACTAACCGTCTAGTCATAAGCGTTGCACTTGATAATTTAGGTAAAGGTGCAGCCAGCCAAGCGATTCAAAATGCAAACATCATTACTGGGTTTCATGAAGGCTCTGGTCTATCAACTGATGGTTTAGGCGCATGAAGCTGCCTCAAGGTTTTGTTGGTGCGGCATGTGTTGCTGGGCTAAAAAGCACTGGGGCTTTGGATTTAACCCTGATTTCAAACACAGGGCCCTCCTTTTTTGGTACTGCGGTCTTTACATCAAACAAAGTTGTTGCAGCTCCAGTTATCTGGAGTCGCCAAGTAGTTAAAGGACAAGTAGTTCGCGCTGTGGTTCTCAATTCCGGTGGCGCAAATGCTTGCACAGGACCACAAGGCTTTGCCGATACACATAAGACGGCAGAGAAAGTTGGAGAACTGCTCAATGTTTCTTCAGGCGAAGTGGTGGTCTGCTCAACTGGCCTTATTGGTGAGTTACTACCAATGGAAAAGATTGTTGCAGGGTTAGAAAAGATTGCACCAGGTTTGAGTACGGAATCCTTGCAAGAGTGTGCTCAGGCAATAATGACCACAGATTCTGTTCCAAAGATCGCACAAGCCGGTTTGGGTAGTGTGCAGGTAGCGGGAATAGCTAAAGGTGCTGGGATGCTTGCACCAGCATTAGCAACGATGCTTTCAGTTGTCATGACCGATGGACTAGTAAGTGAAAATGCATCTGCGATATTTGCAAAGGTGACAGATCGCACCTATAACCGTATTGATTCAGATGGCTGTACCTCAACAAATGACACAGTGCTGTTCATGGCATCGGGTGCTTCTGGACAATCTCTATCGGATGTAGAGTTAGAAGATTTACTGATGAATGTGTGTGGGTCTTTATCCTCTCAACTTATTGAAGATGCAGAAGGATCTACAAA
>Ga0208486_1000026_pt1 | contig 43861 bp, 40 predicted proteins | sample LakMenEpi03Aug12_FD_150664 | JGI IMG/M metagenome (GOLD analysis project Ga0208486, IMG submission 150664) | Freshwater microbial communities from Lake Mendota, WI - 03AUG2012 deep hole epilimnion (SPAdes) | ecosystem: Environmental > Aquatic > Freshwater > Lentic | place: Lake Mendota, Madison...
TAAATGTTGCTCGATAACTGTTCCTATTTCTGCTACGAGCGATGGCATATACACACCACCTTTTTTGTAATAACCACCTTTCGGGTCAAAGACATTCTTGAGTTCTTCAACTAAAAACGTAGAGTCACCACCTTTGCGCCACACAGCCGACACTAAGCGCGTTAATGCAAGTACCCACTGAAAGTGCTCCATGTTCTTACTGTTAATAAACATCTCGTAGGGATGACGCTCGTCACCGTTAAGCACCATATCATTGATAGTGATATACAGAGCGTGTTCGCTTTGTGGCGTTTTTACTTTGTACGTTGTACCCGTCAAATGCGGGGGTCGAGGGAAGTTCTCGTGTATCATCTCAAACACTACTTTTTCTTCTGTCTTATCAACTACTTTGTAGCCTACAATTTTATGTTCAATTTTATTCATCTATCACGTCCTCTAAAAATTCCCCAATATAATCTAGCAGTATGCTAAGCCCTAATAACATCTGACTTGCTAAGTACAACAAACAGCAAGTACAGAATACAGGGAACTTCAGTATGTTTATTAGTGTCTTCATCTCTGATGCTTCACTACGTTAAAAATAGGTTTTTGTTGTTTACACTTATCACACTCACGGTAGCCTAGAGATTGATAGATGCGCCAATGGTCATGCTTACAGTGCACTGCGCTAGTCACAGGAGTTACTGCTTCTACCTTCTGAACTTTGTCCATATAATCCTCATACATAAACCAATCAATCCTACATAAGCAACAAGTGCTACCCAGTCATGTAATGTCATTGCCATCCCCTTTAGTGTACTCAACCATAAAACACACTACGGTAAACAATATGACTGCCCAATATATTAATTCGCCCATTGTTCTTCTTCCTCTAATGCTCTGAGCATCAACTTCAACTGCTCGATTTCTTTGAGGAGTTGAAGTTTAATTTTTCTTAGTTCTTTTTTGTTTTTCTGAGCCGTTTTAAGGCGACTTATACATTCGTCTTTGGTCATCTTATACCTACTTGCAATTCGCCTTTTACATTGCGCTCCATCTCATAGACTGCATACATCTTGCCATCATGGATGATAAATTCACCTGTTGTTACTTTAATTACTTCGTAGTAATGACGATGAAGTGTTGAGTCAATAATTACAGTGAGGATTACGCCTAAACAAAAGGCACTAATTGCTGCATAAATCATGTCGTTTTTCATTGCACTATCCCCGTTTTAACATCATTACATATTGCTGTGATTACTCTTGTTGGGCGCTTTGACATTTGGTATGCACCAAAGGCAAAATTGTATTCTTCTTTAGCATTGTTGCAAGCAACCATTGATTCATAAGGTAGAATGCTTGTTGTGTAAGCAATTACTTCATGGGTGGTTACTTTACCGTGTTTATCAATAGTGGTTTCTGAGGTCAGAAACGATAGTGTCAATGTCAGAGTAGCTAATATAGTTCCCATAAACTGTTTCCTCGTTATTTATTTTTACAAAAAAGTTAATGTAGTCATCTTGGTAAGGTTGAAACCTACGCTTTTTATTGTTCTTAACTTTAGTTACGATACTTCTATGTGTTCGTTTTCTAAGTTCCTTTTTTTCATCGCTTTCCATTTTTATTCTCCAAGACTGCGGTTTTAAGCGCTCTACGCAGACGGGTAATTTCATCTAATGCGCTAAAGTGCAAGTACGCCATAGCCATAAACAAAATTATCATTAAGACATAAGCAATACTGCTTTTATCTAAGTATTCTAAAAATTCAATTAATGCGTCCATTATCTGTGTCCTCAGCTATTACGCTTCTAGTGTTGCCGTATTGCTTGCAAGTTCTTCACGAACACCCTCAAGCATTTCAACGCAATCATTAATTTGACTGTTAATTTTTCTAATAAATATTTCCCTATCTTCTAGTTTGTCAGTGCTACCAACCAAATACCCTACTACCTCTACAAGCTCAAAGGTTAAATCACTAAGGGCTTCTTGTTGGTTATCATGTTCCAACGCAGTTGTTAGTAATTTTAAAATAACCTCATGATTATTAAACTTTCTTTGGTTCGACATATCTATCTCCTAGCATTTTGCGTAATTGTTTTTCAGTATCTATTGCTCTTTGTTTATTGAAAGCATCCCATTGAGAGTGCGTCCAATACTTGCGCTCATCATCTTCTTCCTCAGCATACCAATATGCGTCAGAAGTGTTATCTTCAAATACTCGCATTTATATAACCTCTTGATTGTGTTATACTCAATTTGCATTTCACTCCAACTGTTTGAAATGCGTTCATGTGTTAGACTCCTCGACTCTATTCCTACTGCCTGTTTACTCCTTTGGGGCAGTAGGATTTTTTTTTGTTTCGAGAAACCGTGAAGCTATTTTATTGATTTTATCCCCTCAGTCAACCTTAACTTAACTTATTTTAATGCACGAAGTAAGTCAGATTGCACAATATCTTTATCTTTCAATACGTTAATGATTCGCTCGTCAATGCAGCCTTTGCAGATTAAGTGGATAATCCTTACCGCCATAGTCTGTCCTTGCCGGTATAATCGAGCATTAAACTGTTGGTAATATTCCAAACTCCAGCTCAGTGAAAACCACACAATCATGCTACCACCGTGTTGGATATTAAGACCGTGACCGGCTGATTGCGGATGTGCAAATAGAAGTGGTATTTCGCCATTGTTCCATTCGTCAATAGTGGTTTGATGCTTATCGAGAACTCGTGCATTAGGAAAGCGTTTAAGTAGTCGCTCAAGATCGCTTTTGAAGTTATAGGCAACAAGGATATTCTCCCCATCGTTCTGCTCAATAATGTCTGCAAGCGCATCGAGTTTTGCGTCGTGGACTATTTCATAGTTTTTAAACTCATCGACGTACACAGCACCAGCGCAATACTGCAATAACTTATTAGCCAGTGTCGCTGCGCTTAATGCTTCAACTTCGCTATTTTCAAAATCAAGATATAGTGTTTTTTCAAACTGCTTGTATTTAGATATTACCGCAGGTTCTAATTGAATTTCTTCATATAATTCAATGTAGTCTGGCATATCAAGGTAATCACTTGTTTCCATTGATATGGTAAATGGCGCTATCAATGCTTCAATTTTCTTTTGTGAATCTTTGCGAGGGGTGTATTTGTAACCGCTATAATCCTGTTCAAAGAATCGGCTTTTATACATAGTCATGGTTCGCCCAAGTGCTTTACCGTTATCCACTAAATAGCATTGTGACCACAGGTCAAGTAAGCCATTGGGCGAGGGTGTACCTGTCAGTAGAGTGATGTAGTGAACATAAGGTAATGCTTTACGCAGTGCTTTGACACGTTTGCTTTTATCGCTTTTAAAGCTGGAGCAATTGTGTACTAAAATTCCGTTGGCAAAATAATCATTGATCCCGTTAATTTGTAAATTGAATACATTTCTTGAGCGCGATTGTTGGATATTCTCAATACTGTCCACCCTAACGATTGAAGAAAGGTATCTTTCTTTTCGTCCAACCGCTTTCGCGATCTGTGAGAGTTTCCATCTACTTCTAACGCAATTTTCTTTTGAGGAATTCCGAAATCTACTTTGTAGCAAGTTGGATAGCCACTGGTTCTTCCCATTTTTGTGGGTATTGCACACTGCATTATCCATTCTGACGGTAAGATTTCCCTCATCATCTTCTCGCATTCTGAAATTTTCCCATTCCCTCCGCGCACAATTGGTTGATGCCCAGAAAGTTTGTGAGCTAAACTTAATTTTTGTTTTACTTCGTCTGACCATTCTAACCCTTTGTTCCAAGTGGTTCTTTGTCCAGATGCGTAATTCTTTTTTGCTGTTTTTGAAGTTTTTTCCATGACTTCTTTTTTGTGTTCTTCTGTTCTGATATTGTGCATATGTTTTTTTGAACAAGACCGGCTGCATAACTGATGAGTTAATTTGCGTTTCATATAGATTGTTCCGCACAAAATGCAAACCCCGACATCCCCGTGCTTGAATCCACCCCTTTTCTGTTGCAAAAGGATGATTTCCTGTACATTCAATACTTGTTCCGTCTGATAAATATAATTTGATAAGGTCATAAGATTCTTTTTTAAAGATATTAGTAATAGGTTTTTCTCCAATTGAAGTTATTACAGATTCTCCAATTTCAAGAGTTTTTATATCACGAAGTCCTGTAGGGGTCAATATCATTGTACCCTCTGGAAAACACTCATCTACCACCACCATTTGAAAGGGGAACTTATCCCTATAGTGATTCACTAACCAGACCACGTTTTCTCGATTAATAACATAAACGTCAGCGTCATGGTGGAGGGCAGCTAGGCGCTTTTGCTCTGTGCCTGTACATATTTTGAATTTTAAATCTTTGAGATGTTCCCATTCCTTTGCTTCCTGCGCCCAAACGCTATTAGCTACTCTCAGTGGCGCGATAACGAGCGCTTTGGTAATCACACAAGCATCAATTAAATCGTTGATTGTAGTGAGCGTAGAAGCTGTTTTCCCCATCCCCATTTTAAGCGCACAAAGTGTTCGCTCTTGTTCAATTTGAAACGCGGAGGTTCTGACTTGGTAATGACGGAGTTCTGCTCTAGTTCTCATTTTAAAATAGACTCCCATTCAGCAGAATCAATTCGCTTTTCAGCAATATCAAAATAACCTTTGTCTAACTCACAACCAATAAAATTACGCCCAGTATTAACGCAAGCTACGCCTGTTGAACCACTACCCATTGTAAAATCTAAAACTGATTCATTTTCCAATGTGTAAGTTTTAATTAAATATTCTAAAAGTGCTACGGGTTTTTGGGTTGGGTGAACTGTTTTACCTTCACTTTCAGACGTTTTAAAATATTGAACAGTTCGTGGTTTTCTTTTTCCATCAGCAGACCCATTTCTAAAAGTTGGGTTTGGAACATTATTAACAACATCACTATTTGAACCTTTTTTACCAGCTCTACCTTCACCGCTATATGGAATACCATCAACTAATTGAGGGTAATAAACAATCTTACCAGTGCCAAAAACTAAAACGTTCTCATGCGCTTTCAAAGGCATATATGATGCTTGTAAAAAATTACTAGCTTTTGATTTTTCCCATACCCATTCATACTTAAACATTTTTACATTTGACATTATTAGCGCACTCGTAAACGGTTGCGAACTAAACAATACAATCGCACCTTTATATTTAATAACTCGTTCTAATTCCGCCCACATTGGCTCAAAAGGTATCACACTATCCCATTTACACGCAGTTGTGCCATAAGGAGGGTCAGTTAATACCATATCTACTGAATTATCAGGCAATGTTTTCATAAATTCGATGCAATCACCGTGATGCAAAATACTATTAGTGCGCATAATCGCCTTCCACTGGTAATCGATAAAGTAATAGCGTATCGACACTTTCTTTTGAGTCAATGACATACACATGAACACCCATCTCACGTCGTCTTTGATGATCGCGTTCTTGTGCTTCAGTGGGTTTCTTTTTAGGCGCTTTGCATTCAACAAAGAATATCGGCTGAAATGGTAAAGTAATTAAACGGTCTGGAACGGATCGACGATTAGGTGATGTAAATTTTTCACACGTTCCACCCACTTTTTTAATTTGATCGCACAGGTATTTTTCAATTTCTTTTTCAAGCATTTTTATTCCTCAATGTAAAATAAACTCAGACGAAAAAATTATCGTGAGTTTCTATTCTTTATAGCCAACACCTTTTAGCACTTCATTTGCCTTAGTGTAGTAATAATAAAAATTAACATCCTCTGGAAAAGTATCCGGCAAATTCATCAATGGACGACAGCCTTGTGACATAGGGACTTTGTTTCCATTCTTTGCATAAACAAGTGACATATCAGCAAGACCTAAATCGCAACTGTGATAAAAGCGAACTGCTTTACCAAGACACTCTCCTCTAAACAATGCACCACCTGTTACTCTGCGAACTGTGACAAACTTTCTAATATCCTCACAATCGGCAATTGTCTTTTCAATTGGCGTTCCGTTAGCAATAAACTCAGCGACTGCTTCATAGATGATTAAGCCGTCAGGGTTTTTACTCAGTGACGCTTCACCAAAGCACCCTTTGCATTTAGTTTTACCATCGAGCTTCACAGCAATATAGTTATTTACATCACGCGATGCCAGTTCTCGGTAATCTGTTTGCTCCAAATTGTAGCTAGTGGTTATTTCCCAATCGAATAAAATTTCACTAACTAAATCTACTTTATCTTTATGATAATAAATGACAATGCCGTCAGTATTTGCACTGACTACTTTTATATTATTATCTTCAAGAGTTTCAATTAACATTAATAACGACAATTGACCAGTTAAAGTGGTTTGTAATAATAAATTAGGAGCGTATAAAAAACTGTATTTACTTCCAAATTTACCGAAACTTCCATTATTTGTGACCTTAAGTGTTGCCGCTGTTACTTCACATTCTGCCAATTCCTTTTCCAGTTCTTTTATTTTTTGTTCAATTTCTCTTTTTTCCATTTGAATCCTCGATAAGTTGGTTTATATCCATTGCATACTGAATATATGTTTTGCCATTTCCATGTGGGATTTGAAAATAAAATATCTTCAACGGAATACCATGTTTTTATAAAATTATCATTCAAATCGTATTGGTGGAATATAAATTGTCGTTTGGCTAGTTTTACTTTTTCAGCCATTTGGTTTTTCTTGTTCAAATCTTTCCACATTAATGTTGATTTAATTGATTGTTTGGATTTCCACTCGTTTCCATAATGCAATCCAGTTCGATGTCTTTCTTTTGCAATATCACTCATTCTTTGTTTTTGAGAATCTGACCATTTATTTTTGTAGTTAGGGTTATTTTCACCTTTGCTTAATAGTGATTTAATTGATTTTGTTTCATCGCTCATTGTTGTTTCAGTGGATGAATCTCTGCGTAAATTGTATCCAAAGGCTCTATCACATGAGTTATAAAAATCCATCCAATACAATTCTTTATCTTTTAAATCATTTTCAGATATTGATTCAAATTCTTCCAGTATTACAAAATCAAAATTTTCAATTCCGTATTTTTTTACTGCGTTGAATAAATGTCGATTACAGTCCTTATTTTTTGTTTCTTTTTTCAAATCATATTTATGTTGTGAAAATCGTTGTTTTACATTTCGACTTTTACCGACATATCGTTTATTGTTAAATTTACATACTATGGAATATATGGCTATCATTTTACCTCCTAATTAAAATAATAGGATAATACCTAGTCACTTTAATTGCAATTTTAATATTTCTAATTCTTTTTTTATTTCACCGCTTCTTTTTTTAGCCATTGTTCTTTGTTTTACTATTTTTTCATATAACTCCAAAAAATTTTCACCTAAATTATCTGGATACAATCGTTGTTGCATAATTATATTTGGATAAAATCCTGTGACATCTTGTTCACTTAAAACAAAATCATTTTTACGCTTAATATGTTGTGCTTTTTCACAAGAATGAATTCCACCTATGCCCATTTGATATTCTGTTTCCCCGATAACTATCCTTTCTCCTAACCAATCTGGACAAATTATTGCCCCATTATCAGCAATGGTAAATTCTTGATTAATAAGTTTATTGAAAATGGACTTAAGTTTTTCTGATTTGAATTCAATTATTTTAGGATTGGAATACCGAAAAACGTGATTATTTTCATATTGCTTTGCTTTAAATTTTGCAGTTGATATATCGCACATTTTTTGCAATTCTGATTTAATAATCGCTTCAGCAATCTGCGCATCGGATTTTGAATTGAGGTTGATACCGTATTGCTGTGTCATCTCTTTGCGCAAGTCTATCTGCCCTTTGAGCTTGTCAAACAGTTCACCGGTCACTTGCGTATCGTTTCTGCAATACTTGCGCATCAAACTACGCTCAGTATCTTTTATTAACTCATTAGGATCAATTGGCAAGTCTTGCATTTTCTTGGTGTGAATACGTCCACCGTAAATTTTAAGCGATGCTTGTCCAATGGGAATTTCAATAATGTCGATATGTTTATCGTAAGTTGGGACTTGGAGCTTATGCTCTTTGAGAATCTGCCAAGTAACGCGCTGATCTGTGATTATCTTGGTGGAGAGTTTATGGAGTTTCTTACAATCCCATGAATCCAATGCGCCATGTATAACAGGTATATCGTAGTTTAACCCATTGAATGAAACGGTTTCATGATTAAGGAACAGGCGCTGTATCTTTTTAGCTTGTTGCTCATTTAACTTTGCATTTTCGCCAAACAATTCTATTTCAAGCGATGTGCCTGTTTTGTGGTTAACGGCTAAGAATAGCCAATAGTTTTTATAACATTCAGTATCAATAATATAAGTATTCATAGGAGCAGCCTATTTGTGAATATAAAAAAACCGACAAGTTGATAGCAAAATGTCGGCAGAGGAGAGGTGGAGCTTGAGGTTTTAAAAGTAAGTTTACTTGATTTTATAAGAGTGAACATATAAAGCTACTGACTCATACCTTTTTTGGGTCTATGAGGACACCCGCAAACTTACTTTTAAAAACCCAATTAGGCGACACGCATATTGGCGTATGCGTGTCTAGGATTTAATGCAACACACTATACACTCGAAATATAGTGTGCTTAAAACATTCAACAAAAGCCAATAGCTAAATAATCAGTTTAACTATCACTAAAAGCACTGTTTACTACCCCACTACAATCAGTTCTAATCTTCCCTATGTAGTTAGTGAATTACCGTCACCGGTAATCTCAACCCGAATCGAGCGCGTAGCTAGTGCGCTTTACCGATATTAAAGGCTGCAAGGTTGCGAATTGCGGTACGCTACAAGCAATGCTTTTAGTGATAGTTGCCGGTACTGATCTCCGGCTTAGTGTTATTCGGTGGTGTACTTTCAACCACTCCCAAGTTTCCTATTTGCACCGACGTGCCATTACCGCTGCGTATCAGCCTACGCATTAACTATCAATAAAACGCCCGTTACTTCTTCCAAACAATTACACATCGATTTGCAATTGTCGGCTTTACCGAGGTTTCCCCGCTTTCGCGCTTTATACTATAACCACTAAGCGCTTAGAGTTATAGTAAGGACTCTGCTATCTTTCAAGGCGTTTTATTCATAGTGCTTGTCTTTCCAAGCTGTTTATTTTACTAATATATTCCTTATAAAATGCCGTCTTTCCGGCTGTCAATTAACTTTTACGATGTCAATCCAATCGTCTTTTCACCACACTGAGGACACAGAGTATTTAAAAATCATCTTCTTCTGATTCGTCGTCAAAGAAATCAGCACTTGCGACTTTTGCATCAGAGAAGGTTTCGCCATCTTTCTTGAACTGAACGCCAAGAATATTGGCAAGAATTTGTTTACCGCCCTTTGGATGATTTGAATACCAGAAGTCAAAAATAGCATTGACGTAACATCCTGCGTACACTTTGTCATCTTCTTCGGTAATTGGAGCGCGATCTTTATCAAATACTGGAATGCGTTTGTTTGATGAACCTTTAAGCGCCATCATGTTTTCATAGCCATCATAGTCTTTAGTGTCACCGTCTTGGAAACAAGTGATTTTTAAACCTTTGGGCGCACCGTCTTTAAATGTTTGAGCAATGAATTTATCAATTGCTGCTTGGGTAATTTTGTGATTTTTACTACCTTTTTCCATTAGGACGGTAGCTTCAAATTTTGTTTCTACGTTTTCAAATACTGCTTTTTTAAAAAGCGCTGGAAATGATAAACGAACTTCGCCTAATTTGATTTGTGTTTCTGACATTTTAGCCTTCTTGCTTTTAGCATTATGGTTTTGGGATTAGGTGAGGATGGGTTATTGATAAATCGCCAATTAAGTGATTTCCCATCCTCGTTTTAACTTAACCGGAGAGATAAGTTGAGTTAAGTTTAGATTGATTTATTACTTGTGTCAATCATCAAAATCAGAAAAATCATTTGCAGAAACTGACAAGGATTTTCTTGGATCACTTTCTGGTACAACAGTCGGTTTACCCGATTTTTTAACTATCAGATTTTCAAAGTCTTTTATGTTTTTCTTGCCTACCAACTTCTCGAATTTAGCCACAGAAATAAAACTACGCTCAAACAATTCTTCTTCAGTGTGTGCGTCAGAGAGTGCAATAACGGCTTCTTCTTCACTACCCCAATCGCGTGAACTGCGACCTTCGACAAGTTTGTAGCCGGTAAAGCCATTGCCCGATTCTAAGCGCTCTCTGACGTGTTCTTCAATGGCACTCAGCCATGATTTAATCAGTGTTGCGCTACTCAGTGCAAGGTTAAGCTCTGCGTCGGATAACCTGTTTACACTGGGTAGCTCGTCGAAAAAACCAAACTCGTTTTGAATGGCATTTTCTGTGTAGCGCATAAGCTCTGGGCATCGTGCTTTGTGTTTACACCATTGACATTGCTTCTCACCAGCAGTCAGCGGGGCGTTTTCCTGCATAGCCAATTCTGCTCGCTCTTTTACCCACTCACCAAATGCTAGTAACTCATCGATACTTATTGTCAATTCATCAATATGGTCTAGTCGCGGTTGGTAGATAATCATTGTGATGGTCTTGATATCTTCGAGCATACCAAACTCGCTATAGACTCCTAGCGCGTAGATTTTAGTTTGTGTGGTGTCAGCATAAACTCTCACGCCTTTACCGTACTTCAAGTCGATAATCGTTACGCTGTCGTCATTTAGAATGATGCAATCGGCTGTACCAAAACCGTCTTGTGCGTACTCGCTGTAGTCGAGTTTCTGCTCATAGATTTTATGACCTTTGTGTTCGGCAATGAAGTCCATGTAATCATTCACATGGTGGCACATTGCTTTATCTACCGTTATCCAGTTCGTTTCGGGTAATTGCTTACCTTCAAAATCAAACGGATTGATATCACCTTTCAAGCATATCTCTGCAAGCTCATGCGCTGCCGTGCCTTCGTCTGCAAATGCGCTACGGGATTCTTTGTAAGGCTTTTGCGCTGCGACGCTACCGGAGCAATATAGCCAAGTAGCGCTACCACTTGCGCTCAGTAAAGAGTGTTTAGGTTGTTCTTCGTTAGTCATTGAAGCTCTCCAAGAAGTTGTAAAATTCAGTGTAGTGTTTAGGCGCAAGCGTCATTGTACTTGATGCGTCAAGCTCAGTTAATTTGTCTATAATTTGCTCTTTTGAAATAGCATTACGTTGACGCAGTTCAAGCGCTATTTCTTTTAGCATTTTGGCTGTGAGCGCAGGCGTTTCTGGTTCAGCGGTTAATTCTACCGGTTCTACAGATTTTTCTGTTTCTGGTAACACTTCTACTTCAACAGGTGTTTCTACAGGCTTTTCTTTTTTCTTTGTTGCTTTGGGTTTTACTTCTTCAACTTCCAAGTGGTCTAAGATTGTTTTCTTAGCGCTAGATGATACTGCTCTACCTTCATCCCTATCTACTTTCATCGCTTTGTTCATTGCTTCGTGATGCTCAATATCAGTGATGATTTCAACAGTTTCTTTGTTATCTTCAATAATTGCAGGTGCTAAAGTTTCATCAAGCGTTTTGACAACATCCTCAAGTCTGAATTTAAACGCAGTTGATTGCTTAGTTAGCGTTTCGTGAATGCCGTGACTGATTCCAGATTTGATAATTTCATCCGTTTGTACTAAGCGTTCTGCTACTTCATGCAATAACTCATAGCTAAACTGAGTGTTTGTGCCGTGTATTAATGATAGCGAAATGAATTCACCAAGTTGGGTGTTTGTAAGGTTTGTTAAATCATTCATTGTGTTTTTCCTCTGTTGTTGTAAAATGAGAGTCAATCTTAACTTAACTCACAAAGAGATGCAAATGGAAAATGAAGAATTTTATGACGGTGTGACCGTTGATGATGTGGTGCAATGGTTTGGTGGTGAGCAGGTTGTGCTAGCAAAGAAGTTAGGCGTCACTAAAGCAGCGGTGTCGTATTGGGTAACTGAAGGAAAGATACCGGCAAACAGGGCGATACAGGTTGAGCAATTAACCGATGGGGCAATTAAGGCAGTTGATTTACCAATAATTAAAAGATAACGAGGATTGTTTATGGTGGAGTCTACTAAAACGTACCGCATAAGTCGCGGGGATAAGAACAGCGCTGTCTGTCGCAATGTGGAGGTGACATGGGAGCGAATTTGCACGGTACTTGGTAAGCACAAAGTTGCAAAGACCAAAGAGCAGGAAGGCTGGTTCTGTGGCGGTGGGTTCAGTGGCGGGTATCGCAACACGGAGAACCTAATCGGGCGTTCGCTTTTGACCATTGACGTTGATGAATGCGCAATGACTAAAGGAGAGATTGAGTTTGAGCTGGAGATGACAGGCTTTGCGCTGGTTGCGTACTCAACATGGCGTAGTACAGATGACGCTAATCGCTTTCGTATAGTGTTACCACTGTCACGGGAGGTCAGCGCGGAGGAATACGTTGCCGTGATGCGCTGGTTCGCGTCGGAGTTTAGCAGTTTTATTATTGATGACAGTGCTTTTAAGCCTGCTCAGTTTATGTATATGCCAAGTATTAGCGGTGGTTCGATTGAGTCGGCTTTCGTGATGGTGATGGAAGGCAGTGAGGTTGATGTGGATGTAGCGCTTGCCTTTCCTGTTGAAAAGCTGGTGCAGGGAACTGTCAAGGAATACTTGACGACTGAATTTGATGTAGATGACGCGGATGATGACGCGGATGATGACGCGGATGATATGCAGGGACTCTCGCTTGCACTCGCGCATGAACCGATTGATGTCAGTGATGCACTGGTTGAAGCTAATCTCGATGCACTGGTTGAAGCGGCAGGTGATTACTCGACGTGGATTACCGTTGGGCAAGCATTGCATCATCAATATCGCGGATCGGATGAGGGTAAACTTCTTTGGCTTCACTGGTCTGCTAACTCGGACAAGTTTAACGCGGCAGATATTGACCGCAAATGGCAATCATTCAAGACGGAAAAGAAAGTGCGCCCGTTGACGTTTGCCACAGTGATTAAGATGGTCAAGGACAGCGGAGTAAGTGTTGGGGAGATTGTCGAGAAGCAGGTGAAAGAAATCTTTGTCACTGGGTCGGAAGGTCTGTCGGTTGATAATGATCGTGCATACGAGGACGTGCGCAATAAGTTGCGTAAATTACCACTCAGCGCTGTGACATTAACCAAGCGTCAGCAAATCGCACAGGACATTTACGACCGGTGGGGTAAAGGTGAGGGGATGACGAAGTCGGCTATTGTTCGTGAGCTTTGCCCACCGAAGAAGGGCGGACTGGTTGTTGAGGAGATGCCCGCGTGGTTGAACAACTGGGTTTATGTACAGCGCCCGATGGAGTTCCATAACTTGAAGCACGGCTACTCTATCAAGCGCGAAGCCTTCAACGCAGAGTTTGATCGCATGGATGAGTGCGTCGCGGCTGAAAGGTCGGCATCATCCATGGCGCTCGTTGATTGGAAAATGGATACAGTCATCGATACCATGTACTGGGCGAGTAAGAACGATGGGATTTTCGTTAATGATAACGATGGGTTGCGGTATGTGAACTCGTATAAGAAGCGCGGTGTGTTGCCATGTGAAGTAATGGATGCCGATGGGTTGCTTGTTGTGGATATGATGCTCAAGCACTTGGAATTTACGCTGGTTGAACCTAAAGAAAGGGCGATACTGCTGGACTGGATGTGCCATGTTGTACAAAACATTGGCAGTAAAGTGAATTGGGCGGTACTTTTGCAGGGTACGCAAGGTGGCGGTAAAACATACTTTACTCGCATTTTGCAGGGGATACTTGGGTCGAATGCCACGCAACTCGATCCGAAGCAATTTACGAAAGGGACGTTTTCGGGATGGGCGTATGGTTCAGTGCTGAATATCGTTGAGGAGATACGGCTATCGGGCGATAACAGATGGTCGATTATCGATACGATGAAACCTTACATTACAAACGAAACGATTCAAATTGAGGAAAAGTTTTCTAATTCGCGGACTGTTCCGAATTTCACGTCGTATTTTCTTTTGACCAATTATCAAGATGCACTGCCGATTACCAATGGTGATCGACGTTATTGCGTTTTGTATAGTCGCTGTCAGTCGGAGGAACATTTGTTTGCACTGCTTGGTGGTGAGCAGGAAACCAACAGGTATTTTGAGAAACTGTTTTTAGAAACTGATAGGCGGATGGATGCGCTTTGCCATTACTTTATGAACCGGAAAATAAGTCCAGACTTTTCAGCGAAAGGTCGAGCGCCTAAAACCTTGTCGCGTGAAAAGATGATCGGCTATTCTGTGTCGCATGAATTTGAAGAAGTAAAAGATTTGATTGCGCATTACCATTGTGAGGTCATTAACGAAAACATAGTTGATATTACATTGCTGGGAAAACTTAATTTTGAGGAGTTTGAACCTTCAGTTTTAAAGCTCCCGAAAACGTCAGCGCTAACTCGAATACTTTTACAAATTGGCTACGAGAAAGTTCACAAGAGAATCGATGTACCGACAAGCGATGGAGGGCGGAAAAAACACACGATTTGGCGTAGAAGCACGTTTGACGAGAATGAAGCAATCAAGAAAGTTAAGGAGTATTACAAGATTTAAGATTTTAAACAGTGTCGCAGACATAAAAAGCAAAATTTTGTCTGCGACAAACTAACTATGTATTTGCTACATAGTTTTAAACTCACTATGTAGCACCCTCTAACCCTTATATTATCTACCTTTTCTACTCTCTGCGACATAGTAGACATAGTTTTGTATAATAATTGGTTAAGAGAAATAATTAATAAATTGGCTAAAAAATGAATTGATTTATAAAAAATATATAAATAGAAAAAACTATGTCCAGTGTGTCGCTTTGTCGCAGACAAAAAAGCCGGCAGTTAACCGGCTAATATTTTATTCTGATTCTAGTCCGTGGTTTTTCGGATCATATTGCCTATGTCCAGCACGACCACCACAGCCTTCACATTGAACAAAAACATCTAACACTCTACCATCTTCATCAACGTATGTTTTTGCACCGTCCATTGGATTGAGTGGCGCTGTCATATCGCAACCACAATCTAAACATTTGTCATACGGCAGTGAGCGGTATTTTTTGAATTCCATCATCGTCCGAATTGCTAAACTCACAAAAGCCGATTTTGATTTGAGTCCAGCGCTTTCAAGAAAATCAATTAAATCTCCCTGTATTGATAATTGATAATGTCTGGATTTTTTACGCGGATCAATTTTAGGTCTACCGCGTGAAACTTTTAAGGCTTTAGGAACTTTTACTTTCATTGCCTTTTTAGCGAACAGCATTTTTAATCTCCCCGTATTCTGCTTCGAGTGATTTCCACGCAGTAACATATTCTTTGTATGCTTGGAACAAGTGAACGTCCTCCATGTGAAGCATTTGAATATATTCAGCGCTTAGTGATTCAATGTATTGTTTAAAGGTCATCATGGTTATTCTCCAGTGTAAATATAAATGCGTTGTTTGTCGTTATAAATTGGCAACCCCTTGCGGTCATAATGGCGCACAATTTTAAAACCTATCTTTTTACCATCTACCGTAAAGTAGTCTGTTTTTGAACCGTGTACTTTATTCCATTCGCCAATCGATAAAGTCATCCGGTAGCGCAAGTTAGGAAAACAGGTGCGGCATTTAGCTGAAAATTCGTTATTAGTATCAAGTTTGAATGATGACATGGCTTATTCTCCCCAAATGATAATTAGTTCAGCTACAAAAATTACAGTGAAAATTGTTGTCAAAATTGATCCAACTACCACGTCGTAAAATGTATTCATGTTATATCTCCGGTTTAAGTTAATTAGTGCAATAGCGCACTGCATAACGGCTTATCTTTAAGCCGTTACACGCTGAACTATTCCCAGTCGCTGTAATCCTCCATGATATCCACTACACGCCCGCTAACGTCGATTAAAGCACCATTTTCATCAAGTATTTGCGTGTGTACCATATCGCCTATATCTTTTCGTGTTGTCATTGGAATAACGGTGTCGTTATCGAGTAACAAGGTAATCATTTCTATATCTCCGGTTAAATGTAATCTAGTTCTTTGGCTATGCGTTTGAGCGCTGTTTCAATGTGATTATCATCAAGATACTGATAAAGAAAATCAGTAGCGGTAAAGTGTAGTTTTGCCGCTTTAAACAATCCCCATATGAAAAATTTTTCTTTGTTTTTGCCTAAATCATTTGCTTTGAATGCCAGCATTTGATCGCGTGGCAATGCTTTGATAGCATCCTTCATCATGTTGTAATGCGCCTGTTTCATTTTCATGCTTCTAATCTCCCTGCTTTGTAATCGCGAATAAACTTTTTAGCAATGTCTTTTGATTTAGTTAACACCACTAAACCGCACGGAAAGCAAACAGACATGATAGACTCTCCGTTATAAACAGCTCCGCAGATATATTCACCTTTGTAAAATACGCTCCAGCTTGAATGAATTAGGTTTGTTTGGCGACGTGCATCAAGTGTAGACTGATAAGTTTTATTGAGTTTCATTTTATACTCTCCGATTATTTTGCGATTTCATTAATAAAAATTGCGTCGTTGTGGCTGTAGCACAATCTGCAATCATTGCATTTTTGACTGCAATTGATATCGACGTTAGCTGATAAATCACTTTTTTTATGTGCAGTGAAAACTTTATCGTATCCAGCAGGCAGGCGATCCACTTTATTAAGTTTAGTGCTAGAGTGAATTAATATCACGTTAGCTGGTTTGCTAACCATTGATAGCACTGCTTTTATTAAATCTTTTCTTTTAGTCCAGAATCCGAAAACGGTTTCGGGGTTTTTTCTAGCTAAATTAAAGTAGTTAAGTACATGAATTTCATTATGTACTTCACCAAACGAGTCAAACCGCGCAATAGCAAAATTTAAACGCGGTAATTCGGTATCGAGCAAAATGCGTTTGTAGAGATCGGCATTGCGCTCTAATGCGTTTATTAATTTTGGATAACGCTTTTCAGTGTTAATTGAATAACATCTGGTGCAAACCACTGACTTATCCGCTGATCCATTCATTTTAAGGCAGAAAGGATTGCTGCTTGCAGGAGTGTTGAAAGAAGGGATGTTTTCCATCTTTGCTGTTCCCATTGTCATGTGAAGTTTAAAGCTCATTTTTATTCTCCGGTTTGGTTAGTGTAATAGCACACTGCATAACGGCTTAATATGTAAGCCGTTACACGCTGAACTATTTGGCTTTTAATGCTGCTTCTTTTAATGCGCAGCCGTCTTGCATCGAATCCAGATGACAACCGATTGTTAACCAACGTACAAAATTGAATTGATCCACTGATCCTTTCATGCCGTCTAAAATAAAGTATTTCATAATCATCTCCGGTTTAGTTTTAAGGTTAAACGCTGTGTTTTGCGTTGGTGATAGAATATTCGATGTAATTTAACTAATCAACTTTATTATTTTAGTTAATTACTTTTAATAATATTCTTTAGCGTAAAATTAATAAGCGATTTGGCTAAAATGTTGATTAAATTGAAGAAAACGGAACGATAGCGATTCGATATTATCCTTTCAGCCTTCCCGCAATCATTGCCGACAGGCTTCAATCATTGCAACAAATGCGGCACAAATCGGCAGGCACAAAAAAGCCTTACAGGTTTTAAATCCTATAAGGCTTTTTAACTTAACAACAAATAAAATATTTTACCTGCTAATTGTCATTAGCATTTTTTACCGCCTCCGCCTTTACCGCCTTTACCTTTCTTCATAGCCATGTTGATCACCTCCTTTTTTCTGACATACTTCAATTATAGTATAGCTGTGATACAATCGCGCAAAATAATCTTTACTTCATCGTCGTGAGGACGTTATGACAACCAGACAAATAAACTTTGTGGCGGGAGAATCATTTTCTCGTCGGCAAATGGATCAAATGGGTTTACCAATCGGCAATCCAATCCTCCCTCCTTTCAATCGCAAAGAAATGCCTTTCTTTATCGCTCCAGCAGTCACAGCAGCAAGCGTGGCAATTGGCACAGCGGCAACAGTTGGATCAATGGCGGCAATTGGCACAGCGGTTTTAGCTACTGTCGGGGCAATCGGTACAATCGCAGCAGTCGCAGGAACAGCAATGAGCGTCGTCGGAATGGTTACAGGCGATAAAGGCTTAATGAAAATTGGTGCAATTGTAGGGCTAGCTGGTGGCGTAGCATCTCTTGCATCCGGTGCAGTGGCATCACTCGCAGCAGGTGGAGAGTTTGCTATGGGCACGGCAGGCATTCAATCAGCTAACGCGGCTAATGCGGCAGCGGTTAATACAAGCAACCTTCTGGCTAATGGTGCAGTAACTGGTGGATTGTCAGCAAGTAAAACGGCATTAAACGGATTGACTGGGGAAACCGCAAGACAGGCTGCGATTAATACGGCTCAAATGTCACCTGTTACATTACAAGGAGGGGCAACTAGTAGTCAGATAGGTGGCGCATTAGGTCAAAACGCAACCATATTGCCTAATTCCGGCTTAATTGGTAAAACTGCAAGTGGTGCTTTATTAAGTGGCGCGGAAGCGCTCAACGCTGGTGGTTCTGGTGCAGCTTTAGCGGCAAACTCAGCGGCATCTAGTGGCGGCTTTATAGATAAGCTATTAGGTAGCATGACCGAAAAAGACTATGTTATCACAGGCTTTAGCGCGTTAACAGGCGGGGCAAAGATGATGCAAGCCAATCAATCAAGCGTCAATGCTCAAAAAGAATATGAATACAAACAGGCGCAACGCAATCAGCGTACTGCTAATCTAAACAGTGTACCGACTCTACGCAATACACTCGATGCTAATGCCGGCTTAAATGCTAACGCAGGACTATAGACAATGGAAAATAAAACAGATACTCCAGCAGGTAAAAGCTCAACAGGTGGTATGACTAATCAAATGCTGATTGATATCCAGCGCAATATCGAATCAAAAGTATCACCAGAGAATAAGCAGCGCTACAACAAAACGGTTCTAGCCGCTGAAACTTTAATGTTTGATCCGAAAACCCATCAGAATATGGAACTTGTCAAGAATCCAGACAGCCAACAGAACCTAGTTGAAACGGTCAGTAAAGGCGTCAGCGGCTTAATGTGGCTACTCTATCAGCAATCAAAGAAAAGCCTACCGGCAGAAGTGCTAGTTTTTGCAGGAACGACAACTATCTGCAAGGTGCTAGACTTTGCCGAACGCGGTTTAAAGCTACCAGTCACTCCGGAAATCATCTCACAGACAACCAAGCGCACTACCGATAAGCTATTTGAGCAAATGGGCATCACGCCCGAACAGCTCAAAGCGGCAATTGCTCAAGGTAAACAAGAAATTGAGGATTACCAAACGCATCAAGAGTATGTTGGCAATAAGATGCAGGCAGTGAAGTCTAAAAGCACAGCGCCTAATAAACCAGTCAAGAGAGGTAAATAGTCATGGCTTATGGAATGTTAACCAGTTTCGCCTTAGGCGCTGCGCAAGGTCTAGGCACAGCGATGATAAATAAATACAGCAAGGATCAAGATGCTGAGATTAAAGCCAAAGCGGATCAAGAGCGTGAAGCACGAATTGAAGAAGCGGCTATACGGTCAGAAGGCAGAGCATCAACACGAGAACAATTTATCTATGAACGCAATCAAGCCGATAAGACTCTTGAAACAGGCGCTCAACATCAATGGACGGTGGATACTGAAAAACGTGCATCCGCTGAAAAAATAGCCGATGAACTGCGCAAACAGGCATGGGAAAAAGACCCAACAAACCCATCATACCAATCAACTATGCAACAGATTAATGCAAGTAAAGAATCTGTTAAAGCAAGTGAATCAGCGCTAGATAATGCCAAGTTAACACGCGAAAAAACTCAATTGGAAATTGATAAAGAAAAAGGTTTAGCAGATTTAACTAAACGCATTAATTCTGAACCAGATGAAACAAAACGCGATACCTTAATCCAACAAGCTAAAGTCATTAGTGTTAAATTCAACGATAAAGCCGATCAAATCAAAACTACTGAAATCGATACAGGTAGAGTTGATGAAAACGGTAAGCCGGTAATGAAAAAGATATTAGTTCGAGTTGAGGATAATGGTAATTGGAATGTATTGCCTGTTGAAGAACGTCTGAAAATGGCGCAACCCTACGACAAAGAACAAGCCGATATTGTTGCGAGGGATATCACTAATCGTCAATTAGGCGCAAGAGTTGATAACCTTTTACTTGATAGAGATAAAAATAATGCTGATAAATGGGATAAGGCATTTGCTGAAAATCAATCTAAACTCTTAACAACCAAACAAGGCGATACTGTTTCGTTTAAAGACAATAAAGGCGGAATGCTTTCATTGAATAAAGGTACTATTTCTGAGCAACCTGTTGAGAACCCATTAGATAGTTCTAAAACACAAGTTAGTAAAGCCACTGACAAGGCAATAGAGCAAACTGTTAAAACAGCTACAGCTAACCCATTAATTAAATTTACAGATGATCCAGTTAAACAAGGTCAATTTGATACTATCACTGGCGTGTTACTGTATTCTGAATCGGGATTAAAAGGTGCTAATGTCGGTAGACCTAAACCTACTCCCGACAATCCCCACCCTACAGCAGATGGAAGTTATCAACTTACTAACATCGCTATGAAGGATTTAGGTATTAAACCCGATTTACCCAATGGAGAATACTCCGTTGAAGCTAAAGAAAAAGCAGCGCCCGACTTTTATAAAAAAGCCTATACCGCAACACAAGGTGATGCATCAGCCTTTTTAGCTTATCGCTTTTCTCCTCCAGATATTAAGCAAGCTGTTGAAAAAGCTAAAAAAGAAGGTGGAAACTGGTGGGATTACGCTAAATCCGATTTAACCAAAGCGAATATGCCTACCGTCATTAGAGATGCAGAACGAACAATGATGCAATTAGCTAGAGAAAATAAACGTGTTCCTTTAGAAATTTCAAAAATTATCCTTGCCAATAAATAGGACTCTTAAAAAATGAAACTACAATTATCAGATGGTACAAATTTAACCCTTGATGATAGCTTAACCGACGATGAGGCTATGCAGTTATGGTATTCTGCCGAAGATCAACTTAAATCTGAATCGTCTGGTAATGAAGTTAATCAAGACCAACCTGTAACTGAACCTGTAGCACAAGACCCTACAGGCGAGTTGACGCAATTCAATAAGCCAGTTGAGCAACCAACGCCAGAGCAGATTGCACAAATGCAAGCGGAGGCTAATCCAAAGGATACTAGCGACTTCTCACGAGGCTTTAAAACATCTTATGAGCAGTTGCCAGAATTAGGCTATGGATTGGAAGCAGGCGCATACGCCATTGGTGAAACTGCATTTGGCGAAGGTGGAATGCTTACGCAAGGTAAGCAGGAAGCTGTTGGCAAAATGATTGAAGCGCAAAAAGAAACTCAAGCCAATGCAAAAGAAAGTGATTCGTTTACTTATGCTTATCAGAAAGCAAAAGAAGGCGACTTTGGTGCGCTTGCTGATACCGTTCAATATGGTCTAGGGTATGGGCTTGGTCAAGGAACTCAAGCCATACTTGCAGGGGGCATAGGCGAAGTTGGGGCTAAACTTGCCAGTGAAATGTTTGCTAAAGAATACACAGCAAAATTAGTTGAACAAGAAGCGCTTAAAATTGCCGAGCAAAATGCAGGCAGGGATATAACTCAATCTGAAATTGAAAGACAAGCCGTTAAGAATGTTGCAGAATCAATTGGTAAAAAAGGTCGTGATTATACCTTAGGCGCTCAAGCAGTAGGCTTAGAAGGTGGTGAGATTTTAGGTGATTTAGCTAAACAATCCACTGAGCAAAATCGCGCATTAACACCATGGGAAGTTAGCAGAGGCTTAGGTGCAACTGCGCTTGCAGCCGCAGGTGAATTTTATGCAGATAGGTTTGGATTGGATGTACTTGGTGGTAAACGCTTATCGGAAGCAGGTAAATATACTGAAGGATTAAAAGGCAATTTACTTCGTGGCGCTGCGACAGGTGCTAAAGGTGCAGGTATCGAATTTGGAACTGAGTTTGCCCAAACGCTTATTGAAGAAGCAGGTAAAGGTAAAGACCCATTTAGCAGTGACTCATTGCGACAAGCAATTGACGCAGCGGCATTAGGCGGCATTGGTGGTGGGGGTATTGGTGCAATTGGTGGAGCATTATCACCTGCTCAACAAAAACCAGATCAACCCGCTACAGGTGAGATTGATCCGTCAATGCTACGCGGTGGACTTGATGGCACAACTGCTCAAACTACAGCGCAACAACCTGCTCAAACTTCACCCGATTGGCAAAGAACAATGGGGGATATTCGTAGCATTGTTGGTGAAAATCAATTAGTTAACAATGAAGTAATTGCTAAAGATATTGCAGGTGCAAACAATGTAGATGATGCCCTACAAGCATTCAATCATATTGGTGAAGCTATCTCAACTGACCATGCTATTACCCATGAGTTGAAAACTCAAGAGCAACAAGCCATTGAAGCTCAACGCGGTCAAGATCAAATTACCGCTATGCAAGAACCTTTGATGCAAAAGCCTGTAAAAGCTAAACCAGATAAGTTAGATGCTACACAGGAAAGTTTAGACTTTATTGGTCAAGCAGTAGAACAAGGTGGCGCAGAGCTTAAAGGCGGAATGCTGTATCTTCCAACAGGTGAAAAGTATTCGCTCAATAAGGCGCAAAGGGATCATTACACTAATTTGGTTACACCGATTGAGCAAGCGCCAGAAATGCCAACAGCAGAAATGCCAACAGCAGAAATGCCAACAGCAGAAATGCCAACAGCAGAAATGCCAATAACAGAAGTTCAAACGCAAGAACAACTTCAAAAACTAATGAATAGTTTTCAAGAAGGGGATGTGATTGTTACAGATACAGGCGACAGGTTTGTAATTGAAGGTGTTATAAAAAGAAAAAATGGAGAGGTTGTGGCAGTTATAATCCCCCCATCTGAAGAAGAAGGCAGTAAACGATTTACCCTAGATATTGATGGTGTTAATGCGCTTATTAATCCTCAAGGGTATTATGACCAAAAGACAAATGAACGAAAACTTAGCGGATTTGGAAAAGTTGAAAGAGCAAAACCAACAGCAGATTATGAAACAAGAAATTCGGATCGTATTGCACGAATTAATCAAGCATCTACACCAGAAGAAATACAGTCAATTTATGCTGAAGAAACATCAGATAATGAGCGTCATTTTGAAGGAACTCGTAAAGCTGAGATTGCTGTAAAAGATAAGTTAAATAACTTAGAAAGAGAATCGGCTAATAAAAAAGAAGATGAAGCGTATGCTGCGGGTGAATGGGTTTTTCATTTTCCAACCAATTCCCTAAGTGATGCAAATCAAATGGCAAAATCTATGGAAAAGATAGAGCCTAAAAATGAATATAGGGTTGTACCTTGGCAAAATGATAGCTACTTAGTACAAAAAAGAAAGATTGAAGCAACACCAACAGCAGAAATGCCTGTAACCACTTATTACAATGAACCTAATGGTAAATATTATGGTGATGTAAAAGAAGTTAGTAAAATAATGCCGCAAGAATTAAAGCCACTCAACCAAATTGAAATTAATTGGGCGATTAGTTCTCAAAAAGCAAGCGGTAAATCCGAAGAAGAATGGGCAAAAAGTGTTGATTTGAGCGAACCCATTAAGGCTACTATTTATAGCGATGGTGAAATAAAAATTCAAGATGGTCATCATCGATACTTGGCTGCAAAGATTTTAAATGAACCTTTGAATGTTGAATTGAAATCAATCAATGCTAAAAATCAAATATTAAATGATGCGATTAATCGAATTAACAAAGATGTTTCACAAGCTACTGTAACAGAAACGCCAACAGCAGAAATACCTGTAGCAGAAATGCCAATAGAGACCAAACAACAAATTAATCCAGAAATTGCAGGTAATTTGAAAAGAGGTGAGATTGTAGTTGATGAAAATGGAAAAGAGTATTTATCTGTTGGCGCTCGACACGATTATTTAGAAGCGTTCCCAATTGAAAATGGCAAAGCGGATGTTTCAAAAGATACATTAGTAACATTCCATTTAAGAGATGCAACTAAAGATGCGTTTAAAGAACGTAACAACACGCCTATTTTTACAACAGGTAAAAATTTATATTCTGAAACACCAGTAGCAGAAACACCAGTAGCAGAACCCAAAGGAACAATCAACAACCCTATTCTTAGAAAGAACGGTAAGGCATTTACTAGTCCGCAAGGAGCGCAAACGCACATTCGCACCAATCCAGAATTATCTAAGGATACTCACACTTGGGTAAAACTTGGCGATAAGAAATACGGTATTGTCACTGAAGACCCAGTGGTTAGAAAACCTACAAAACCTGCTGTCAATAACCTACGGGCACTAACTGGTTTAGAACCTATTGAAACTGCTATCGGTAAACTTGGCGGAATCAATCGCGAAATGGCAAATAGGGCGGGTTTTTCTGATTTCAAAGGTTGGTACTTTACTAAAACAAGTTCCGAAGGTTTTGATGGAATGGCGTTACAATTAAACGGCAAAGGTTATGACGTTGATGGGGAAAACGATTTAATTGCTAAATTACGTCAATCATTAGCTGGGAAAAAAGTCTATACGTTCCAAGGACTTGATAACGATATTGCCAAAATGTTAGCCGATAGAGAGGATGATTTAGAACAGCAACAACAAGATGAACTTCTAAATACCTATACAAATGAAGAAGTTAACGCAATTTTAGATGCAAAGACGCAAGCTGAAAAAGATAAAATCATTGCAGATATTAAAGCGGAAAAGAAACGTAAAGCTGATTTGGAAGTTGATACAGTAGTTGATGAAATGCTCGGTAAAGGCATGACAACTTCTGGTGATTTGTTTGCACCAGAACGTAAGGGCAAAGCTACCGTTGGGCGTGAAGTGACAATTGAAGGTGAGCAACTTGCTAACTCACCACTTGAGCTTAAAAAACTTTATCCTAATCATTGGTTCTATGGGGATAAAGGCGCTCAAAGTAAATTTGATGAAACTGAAATTGACTATGAAACCCAATACCCTAATCTCGAATCGGTTTCATTAATCAATACAGATAGCAATATCGGTGGATTCTACGATCAAGTTGAACAGGCTATTTATCAAACAAGCCAATCTGATCGCACCACATTACATGAACTCGGTCACGCTATTCATCACCAACTACTGAATTACCGCAAATTAACTGAAGATGAACGCGCTACACTTAAAGAATTAATTCTAGGTGATGCGGAAGCTAATCATCCTTATTTAGCAAGTGATAAAGAACTTGTGGCTGAATTCAATCTGTATGCGCACGTTTTTCCAGTCAAAGCCAAAGCCTATGCGCCAGAGCTTTATAAAGAGCTTGTAGACGGCAGAAAAGATGTAAGCATTAAGTTAGGTAGCCAAGATAATAAAGCACTCACAGCAGCGCTTAAACAGGCGAATGTGACTATTGAGAAAGGGTATGGGGAGGAAACTGATAATCTCAAAGATCAAAATAGAAAAACATCTGATTACGTTAAAGAAATTGATGATTACACCAAGAAAGAATATGTAAAACAAAAACTTGCAAGTAATCCTAAAGGTGATGTAGAAGAAATTACCAAACAAGCTGAACGTGAACATAGAGCCGCTATTGAATTAAGAGTAGCTGAAGGATGGGGCATATATGGCGCAAACTTTGAAGACTACCTAGATATTTGGGAAAAAAGAGATAGCCTTAGAAAGAAATATAAAGAAAAAGAAGCCAAAGCAAATTACACATCAAAATTAAAAGAAAGTAGTCTTGAAAATAGACGTAATGAATTTTTGGAAAATATTAATGACCCATCTGCCGACAAAACATATAAAAATAGGTTTTATAAAGAAATAGATAGTTTGGTAAAGTATTTAGGATTTGAAAAATTTAAGAATACAGGTGTCTTTACTATTTTTAAAAATAGTAAAGATGAATATCTTGTATTTAACAATCCAAATAATTTTTTAGATTACCCTAATATGGTGGCTTTTGATAAAAAAGGAAATACCCTTCTTGAGGGAAGCCTTCATGATTTTGCCAAAGCCTTGTCAATAAATGTGTTTGGGAAAAATCATAATGGGTTTTCAGAAAACGATTTAAAACAAATAGCCGGTAAAATAAAAGAAGTTTACGGAGATTTATCAAAACTAAACGACATAGTTTGGCTGTACAGTAAATATTCTCCTAAAAATATTAATGAATTTGCATATGATCATCCCCGATTTGGGTACGATAGAACTGATATCTTCAAATACGAAATGTCAAAAGCTATTCCAAATTTAATCAAGCCTTCAAGTTTAAAATTCAGCAAAGCCAAATCGCAGCAACGCCTTGCGCCTAACGGTAAACCCTCAAACTTAAACGCGGTTCAATACGAGCAAGTTAGAACACCAGAATTTAAAGAGTGGTTTGGTGATTGGGAAAATGATCCAGAAAATGCGTCTAAGGTTGTTGATGAGAATGGTGAACCGTTGGTGGTTTATCATGGGACTAGCGAAAAGTTTTGGGAGTTCAACGAATATAAAGGTAATTTTTTTACACAAGATCCGAACTATGCAAAAGTATATTCCAGCGGCAAAAAGCCAATGGCATTATTTTTAAATATTAGAAATCCATTTGATTCTCAAAACAAAAAAGATAACAATTTTTATAATACTAAATTTATACCGTATTTTTCAAATAAATATCCAAGATTATCAGAAGGTTTAAGCAACCTCCGAGATTCTGAACCTTTATCATTTATTTGGGCGGATAAATTATTTTCCGCATTGCGGCATTTTGAGAGAACCGAAGGAACTAAATACGATGGTATGATAGTGGATGAAGGTGATACGCCAAAAATAGCAAAGTCTAATGCTTTTTTTGCATTTGTGCCACTACACAATAACCAAATCAAATCTGCCACAGATAACATAGGCGCGTTTAGCAAAGAATCAAATGATATTCGATTTAGCAAAGCCAGAGCATGGGATTTTAAACCTATGTCTGACGAGATGCGTCAAAATCTAATTGATATGGGGGAAGAAGATTTTGTTGCTCGCATTGATGAACTTGAGAACAAAGTCAAAACAGTAGCAGATAAAGAAGAAAATCATCGTTTACGTTTATCTCATAAAGATGTATTGGCTCGTATCCCAGAATTAGAAGCAGCGGCTAAAAAGTTAAAAGAAGGTTTGATAACACCGTATGAATATGAGTTATTATCAGATGAACTTTTACCAATGACTCCTTATGAAGAACTTCCGCCTATCGCTACTGAGGAAGAAGCTCGTTATGCTTTAGAAAACGGTAAAGGGCAATCGCCAAAGAAAGCGGCTAAATACGGTTTGCCAATGCTTACATTTAAGGATGGGGAAATTATTCAATTGCGACTCGATATCCCATCCTATAGAGACCATAACACATGGGTAGTGTCAATTCATATTCCAAAATCAATAACAGGTTATATTAAAGAAACACTGGGTATTAAAAACGGAACTATTGTTCCTGCTTCAGATAGTTCATTTAAAGCTGGAGATAGCGCAGGTTATCAATCTGTTGCTATTGCTAAAGAAGTAACTTTTGGAATGGGCGAAACAAATGCTTTGGATATAGCAGGCGGTACTCCAAAAGGTACAATTGCTACCATGATGGGTAAATGGCAAGGTACAACAATTGAAGAAGCAAAAGCCAAAGCTGAAGAAGCAATGAATAACAAAGAGTGGGTGCAAGTAGGTATGAACCCATTAAAGCATTCTTATTTTTACGATAGAGAAAACAGTCAACCTGTTATTTATGCAGATGAAATAATTCAAATCGGCTCATTGGTACTTGCTAAGAATCCTGTTTATGGGAGAAAGAGCGATTTTCGTTTTAGTGAAACTCAACAACCTGCTACCAATACTCACACCGAGCAATCTTTAAAAGAAGGTTTGACCAAAGCCGGTGACGATGCTTACGGTAAAGGATGGACTGATAGGTTACTTGGCACAGGGATGTTTAAGATTATCTCCGACGAGCAAGCTCAAGCAATTATTGAAAATGCAGTGGAAGTTAGTTACAGTAAAAACGGTGACATTGAAGCATTTTATAATCCTGCTAATGGTAAAACTTATTTTGTTGCGGAAAACATTGATAAAGAAAAAGACTTACATTATTTAATGATGCACGAAGTAAGTGTGCATATGCTTAAAATGGGAGCTAATGAAGCTGAATTTGAAAATTTCTTAAAAGAAACTGACAACTTAGTAAAAGTTAAAAACCCAGCGGCTGTTAAAGGTAGACAAGATGCCTTGGATGCAGATACTCCTCAAGAAGATTTGCGCGAAGAAACACTTGCCTATTTAATTAAATATGCGCCCAAACTCAAAATTGTTCAAAGATTCAAAGCATGGCTCAAAAATGCACTTCGCAATATGAGTAAAATGTTCCCTGCTTCACAAAAGCTAGGATTTATCCAATGGGCAAATAATCTAAGCGATCAAGATTTGCTTTATATTGCTGAAGCGACATTGCGTAAAGCACCAGAAATGTTATCTAAACAAACTCAATATCAATCTGAATCAGATGCAATATTGGCTGCTAAAGCTGAAAATCGTTCATTAATTGTTGGTAATTTAAAACGATTAAAAGATGAAAATCCAGATGCTCATAAAGCAGTTATGGATTATCTTGATAGACTTCCAGAAGATGAATTGAAACGTGTTAGTGATAATCTTGAGGAATTTAAAGGAACTCCTTGGGCAATGGTGGCTGTCAAGTCTATGGTAATTAGACAGATTTATCATTTATCTGAAAATTATGAATCTAACAAAGATACTATTGATAAATTAACATCGGGAACATTGTGGAGAAAAGATGATATTTCTCGATATGCTACGTTAAAGGTTTTCTTAGGTAAAGACAGAGAAAAGAAAATCCAATTGCTAGGAAAAGCCTATGATTTTGTTGGAGATAATAGAAAAGCTGAAAATGATGTAGCAGGCTCATTTATAAATTGTGATCCAAGTAAAGCCTGCGCTGAACATTGTTATGCTGCCTTAGCAAATGGTAGACCTTCCGAGCTATTAAAAGCAGAATATACTGAGTACATGGCATCTAAATATCCAGAAATATTAGCAAATAGAATATATGACCAATACTCATTAACAGCAGCTTTTAATGAAAAGTTAACATTAAGATTGAATGATAAAGGTGAATTATCACCATCTCAATTAAAAGTGATTGAATTGCTTAATGAAAAAGGGGTGAATTTACAAGTATTTTCAAAAAGACCAGAACTTTTAAAACAAGTTAATGATCGCAACTTAAAAATGCTATCTATTGATACCACTAATTTTGATTTAGCTTTAAATAACCCAGAGTTCAAATTAGCAATTACACTAACGGACGATTTTACTCCAGAGATGATTGCTCAAGTTGATGATAGAGTTTCTGTTTATCTACCTGTTAATTTAAAAGGTAAAGAATGGAGTAGAGAAAAACTTCGTGAAATGTATCCCGAAAAATATAAGGATATGTCAAAACGTATTTGCCCAGTAGATAGTGAAAATGTAACCACTAAAACAGGGACAAGTTTTGTACAGGTATTAAATAAAGAAGCAAAAGGACTTTGGACGTGTACTACTTGTGATAAATTAGGAACAGTTGGTTGCTTTAAAGGTTTTAATACTGAAAAAACTGCTAAATATGTTTCAGCAAGTAGCATAGGAAACTTATCTAAAGAAAAAGCATTGGCTAAAAAACAGGATGACATTTCATCAATGTTATCAGAATTTAAACAAATGGAAGGAATTGACAATGACACTTACAGAAAAATCGTTGAATTATTATCTAAACGACCTAGCGAACTTTCAGAATCAAATGAGCAAAGCGGAGATAGAGCAACAGAAAACCAAAATATTAAACAAAATGGTGGAAACATCCAAGAAGGAACAGGAGTTGGAGAAACTACTGGGGCAACCCGTACTAGTGTAAAGTTTAGTAAAAAAGCCAAAGAAGGCGAGATTGTCAATCGCTCTACAGGCTATACGGCTTATGAAAATGCCAAGCCTATTCCAGAAGAAGTTGATAATAAAGATAATTACCCAGACGATGTTTCTCTTGAAGAAGAAAAGGATTGGGTAACTCAACAGCTTCGTCGATTTGATAGTTTCCGCAGACTCAATGATAAATCTAATGAGCTTATCAATAAGTATTTAACTACAATGGGGAAATTACCCGAACTTGGTAAATACTTAGGTATGCGTTACAAAACATTAGGTAAGATTGATAATGTTGATGATATTGTCCGCAATGTATTTGAAACTTTGCAAAATGCCACTAAGGAGGATTCTAAAGAAATCTATACTTATTTGACTGATAATAAAGCTACCACTGATTTTATTATGGATCGTCAAATGGCACAGGTGGCTAAAGATTTAAAAGAAGCCATCCAAATCATCGGTAAGAAATTAGTTGAGTTCAATATTATTCCAATAGAATCATATCAAATGTATGAAGGTCGTTATTTACCTCGCGTATATTTGGAACATATTATTCAAAGTAGCGATAGATATCAATCACTTGGAAGCGGTAAAACCTTATCGTCAATGGGTTACGCTAAAAAACGTGATAATAATTTACCCGAAGAAGTGCGTCGATTATTAAAAGGAGAAGTTAAAAATCCTGCTTATTTAGCATCTCGCACAATCAGTATTCCACTACGCGATATTGCTATGATGGAATTCTTTAACCAAATTTCAGATAATGAAAAATGGGTTTGGAAACAATCACTTATCAATATTGAGTTAGATGCTACTACTAATCGTCCAACCGCTATATTTGATGACGATGGGGTCATTAACTATAAGGCAACTAATAGTGCGTTAGAAGGTGCGCCTAAGAAAACTGTTGTTCGTAAAGTTACACCTTATTTCTTAGATAAAGAAGCAGATCGCATTCTTGACCAATCTTACTCTGTTCCAGAAGAAGATAGAAAAGCTATGCAGGATTTGGCGCAAATGATGAAACGCGCAGCGTCACAGGCGTTACAAAATATGGATGCTATTCCAAGTGATTTTATCAAGATGCCTAATGTTGCTAAGTATGGATCGCTTAGAGGACTTGTTGTCCATAAACTTATTTATGATGATTTAGTAGGTACTATCAATACTTATGGTGCAACGGGTGAGCAAACAGCGCTTGAAAACTTCTTTGGTAATAATGGACTTCTCGCTAGAATTACAAGCGCCTTTAAGTTTTCTCATGTTGCGGTAAATATTCCAACACAGGTAACTAACTTATTATCAAACGGTATTCTTCTTCATACCAGTGGTGTTAGATTTGATAAAGTACCTGTGCGAGTTATTCAAGCATTTAAAGAAGTATTGAACAATGGTGAAAATTACCAAAAAATGGTGGATATGGGCGGTAGAAAAGCCACATTTAGTAATCAAGAACTGAAAGGTATTACTGACTGGCTACTTGAGAATGAAGCTGAATTTAGCGATAAAGATATGGATTGGTTTTCAATGACGCATTTGTTTAGAGAACTTTCATACTTAACAGGTAAAACAGTAAGAAGTGCAAATAACTTGCATCAAAATATTGAAATGATTTTTAAGGTAGCAAAATTCATTGATATGAAAGCCAAAGGCGCTACGGATGGAACAGCAGCGGTTATGGCTCATCGTGCATTATTTGATTATAGCTTTATTCCTAGATGGGCAAAATGGTTGAGAACTGTTCCAATGGGTATTCCATTTATTACTTGGACAATAAAATCATTTGAATCAACACTTAGAACACTTGCTAATAGACCGACTGCATTGTTACCTTACTATATGCTAGGTTACGCATTATCTCTTGCGGCAGCGGCTGATTTTGGTGATGACGGTGAGGATAAATTAAAAGCTATTCTCAAATTATTACCAGAGCGTATGCAACGTGGAGGAAGTGTCTGGATTCTACCAATAAAAGATGACGCAGGTAGAACTCAATTAATTGATATGAAAAATTTATTCCCTTGGGGTAAAACAGCGGAAGGGGTTGAAGCCTTATCAAAATTAGTAGGTAATCAAGATGTTGCAGAATTGCGTACTTTAGCAGATGCAATAGGTGTATTTAGTAGTCCAATAACACAAGCAGTTGTGGCTATTGATACAAACAGAGATGCTTTTACTGGTAAGCAAATTATTGATGAAAATGATACATCAGCGCAGAAATTGCAAACAATTCTTGAATATACTTACGGTATGATGATGCCACCAATGCTTGGTTCAAAAGGTGATATTGCAACTATTATTAAATCACAATCTCCATCAAGTTATGAAGGGATTATGAATAAAGATGGTTCACCTAAGAAAACAGAGGAACAAGCCTTTATTCATTTGTTTACCGGTTTATCTCTTAAAAGTGTGGATGTTGAGTTTGAAAGACATAAAAAAATTGAAGCATTTAATAATATGATTACAGGTATTAAGGCTCAACGAACTAGGGAATTACGCGCTAATCCTAATTTGGGTGAAGAAGAACGTAGAATTGTTAGAGAGAAGTACGATGCTCGAATTGAAAGAGTAAAAGAAAAGAAGCAAAAGTTTAAAGATGAAACTGATGTATTAAAGTAAATACGTTTTATAATACCCATGGCGCTACATACCGTAGCGCCCTTTAACTAGGAATGAAAATGGAAGAATTAGCAGTTACAATTACACGCGATGCACAAGGTCAATACACTGTTGAAACTGAAAACCAACAAGAGCAAATGGCTGAAGGTGGTGAAGGCGCAATGGAAGGTATGGCAGAAGGCATGGGCGCAGGTGTTCAAAAAGCGCGTGACCTTAACGATGCTTTGAAAATTGCCAAAGGTCTTTTAGAAGGTGGGGGATCAGCAAGCGCTGAGTCATTATTTACCAAAGGCTTTGGCGGTGAAGAAGGCGGTATGGGTATGGGCGGTGCGCCAGCACAAGCCGCGCCTATGGGTAAACCAACTAGACCTGCGATGATGTAATATGGATTTTGAAGCTCTAAGCAAGCTCACTTCCAAGCAACGTGCTTTCTTGACCCATTACTTAGGTAATGGGCAGGACGGTACTAAAGCGGCTATTGCAGCGGGATATTCAGATAAGGCGGCAAGTAAACAAGCCTATACCCTTCTCAATAATCCTAATGTGCAAGCAGCGTGGAAAGAAATGGGAGAAGTAACTTCCAGTCATCATGCGATTGTGACCGAGATTCGAGAACAGTACGCGGCTAATATTGCATCTATTTTTGAGATACAGGAATTTTGGACTAAACTCGTCCGCAGTAACAAAGATGAAAATGGTGATTATATTAAGTTAGATGCGCGTATTCGAGCCAGTGAATTACTTGCTAAGAATATGGGTATGTTCGTTGATAAGATTGAACACAGCGGTAAGGATGGTGCAGATTTACCATGTATTACTTTAAACTTCATTAAATCCGATACGACAATAAACAATGGCTGAAAACCTAGATGTACATTTCCCAGAGAAACTCCAATTCTTGTTTGCTCCGAAACGTTATAAAGTAGCACACGGAGGAAGGGGCAGCGGGAAAAGTTATAACTTTGCACAAGCACTGATTCTTTTAGCGGCTCAAAAACCCATGCGCGTATTATGCACACGGGAGATTCAAAAAAGTATCAAGCAATCAGTGCATTTGCTTTTATCCGATCAAATTCAAAGACTTGGACTTGGGGCATTCTTTACTGTCCTTGAAACAGAGATTCGTGGAATGAATGGATCGCTGTTTATGTTTGCCGGTTTAGCGCAACATACAGTTGAATCTATCAAGTCTATTGAAGGCTGTGATATTGTATGGGTAGAGGAAGCGCAAACGGTAAGTAAGAAAAGTTGGGATATTCTTATTCCTACTATTCGTAAAGATGATTCTGAGATTTGGGTGAGTTTCAATCCAGACTTAGATACGGATGATACTTACACACGTTTTGTACTTAATCCTGCGCCAAGTGCAACTGTTGTTGAAATGAACTTTAGTGATAATCCTTATTTTCCTAAAGAGCTTGAAGCAGAGCGTCTACATTGCATGACAACCAATCCAGAGGACTATGATAACATTTGGCTTGGTAAATGCCGCAGTGCTGTAACAGGTGCTATTTATGCGAATGAAGTTAACGCTGCAACGATGCACGGCAGAATTTGTAATGTTCCTTATGATCCATTACTTAAAGTTCATGCTATTTGGGATTTGGGTTGGAACGACTCGATGTCAATTCTCTTAGTACAAAAAGTCCGAAGTGAGATTCGGATCATTGAAAGTATTGAGGATGACCACAAGACCTTAGATTATTATGCTGGACTATTGAATAGTAAGAAGTATAATTGGGGGTATGATTACCTGCCACATGACGGGCGCACTAAAGATTTTAAAACCGGTAAAAGTACAGAAGAACTTTTAAAGGCATTTGGACGTAAAGTAAAGATAACGCCTAATATGCCAATTGAATCGGGAATTAAGGCGGCTCGTTTAATGTTCTCGCAATGTTATTTTGATAAGGTACACGCAATTCGATTGCTCGAATGTTTAAAGCGCTATCGTCGAAGTATCAACCCAAGAACAAATGAAGCAGGCGCACCGCTCCATGACACTTATAGTCATAGTGCAGATGCCTTTAGATATTTAGCAGTCAATGCTGAGAGTTTAAGCAATGAAGATAGACGCGCTCCTGTTGCTGCGCCAAGATGGCAACCGTATGATAGCGGTGTCGGATATTAATTTAATTGGAGATAGTCATGTCATTTTTTGATAATATGGTTCACAAGGTTTCAGATGGCGCAAAGAAAGCCGTTGATGAAGCGGCTGGCGCAGTTACTGATGTGTCACATGGTGATATTGCAGGCGCAGCGCAACACGTTGAAAATATTCGTGAAATTCCTCAAGATACTGTCATTGATATTGCGAAAGCAACTATTAACGAAATTATCTAAAATGCTTTATAATTAACGTCGAGATGATGTTACGCCATGTCGTGATGACAGAGCAAACTCCTTTAACTGGAACTAAGAGATGATAGACGATTCTAAAATTGACAGACTAGACCGATTCGGAAAAGCACTTTTGTCCAAAAGACAGAAGGCTATCCAAGCTCGTAAGAAATCGGGCATAGAAGAAATTTGGGATCAAGACAGTGAATATTATGAGGGTATTGATGATGCCAACCGTGGTGAAGTCAGTACCTCCATTACCAAAAATCTTGTAGATCGTGGCGGCTATTCGCGTGTAAATAGAAAGCGAATTGGCTCAAACGTGTTTATGAATATCACTAAGCAATACACAGATATTGCTGCCATGTCACTTGCTGATATGCTCCTTCCAGTTGATGATGCAAACTTTGAAGTTCGCCCAACGCCTAAACCTGCCACAATGGAATTACTGCAAGTAAAACCCGTTGATGTCGGTATCGTGATGTATAAGAATCAACAAATGCCTGTTGAGCAATTTGAAGAAACGATTAAACAAGACGCAAAGAAAAAAGCAGAAGAAGCTCAAAAACAAATTGAAGATTGGCTTGTTGAAGCGCATTGGAATCGTGAAGTGCGTAAGGTACTTCGAGATTCAGCTATTCTGGGTACAGGTGTTGTTAAAGGCTGTTATCCAATTATTGATGAGCAAAACTCTGTACATAAAATGTTTCAAAAGCAAATGCCGACACCTCAAGGTGAAATGCAAGCAGAGGGTGTTGCGGATGTTAAAGTTATTGAAATTCGTCCAGCATCAAAACGTATTGACGTAAGAAACTTTTATCCCGATCCTGCGTGTGGAGATGACATTCACAGCGGCAGTTTTGTTTGGGAACGTGATTATATTACGAAAAAAGAATTGCGTAATTTACGCAAAGCAAAAGGTTACATTTCTTCTCAAATTGAGTTAGTCCTTAAAGAAGGTGCTGACGACGATTTAGAAAAGAAACGTGATAAGACTAACTTTGGCGACAGATTTGAAGTGTGGTACTACTATGGCGAAGCTACTAAAGAAGACCTTGAAGCTGCTGATTGTACTTGTGGTGATAGCGATACTTATGATGTTGTGGTTGTCATTGTCAATAATCGCGTTATCAAAGCTACCATGAACCCACTGGAAAGCGGTGAGTTCCCTTATGATGTAATGGTGTGGCAACCCATGAATGATACTTGGACAGGTATCGGTGTTGCACGTCAAGTAAGAGAACCTCAACGTATTATTAACGCGGCTACTCGTAATTTACTCGATAACGCAGGTAAAGGCGGTAGACCTACCACAATTATTGCCGATGGAGTTGAATCGGCTGATGGTGGATTAGTTGAAGTGGGTAGCGGTGCATTACTTAGATTGTCACCCGATTCCCCAATACAAGATGCGCGTGGCGCAATAAGCTCAATCATTATTCCCATCATCACACAGGATTTGATGGCAATCATTCAGTACGCGCTGAAAATGGCTGAGGACATTACCGGCTTACCGATGATGCTACAAGGTCAGCAAGGCAATGCTCCAGATACTGTTGGCGGTATGACCATGCTTCAGAATAACGCTGGAACTATTCGCAGAAACATTGCTCGTAACTTTGATGATCGCGTCACTGTTCCACACATTACACGTTATTATGAATGGATTATGCTTTACGGTGATGAGCAATTGAAAGGTGATTTTAATATTGAAGCTCGTGGATCAACAGTTCTGTTTGAGCGTGATGCGCAACATCAAGCCATTATGCAATTAGGCGCTCTCGTAATGAACCCAGCTTTCCAAATCAATCCTGCTAAATGGATTGATGAAGCATTTAAAGCGCAACGCCTTGATAGTAAACGCTTTAAATTTAGCGAAGAAGAAATTAAACAGATGCAAGCGCAAGCACAACAAAATCCACCGCAAGACCCTAAAGTCGCAGGTCAGATTGAAGTGGCTAAAGTTCGCGCTGCTGGTGAGATGGATAAAGCGAAATTCTTGCAATCTACTGATATGGCGGAGATGCAAGTTAAAGAAACGCTCGCTATGCAAGAACTCAAATTTAAAGCGCAACAGGCAGAGGTTGATCGTCAACATGAGATTCAAATGAAGCAGATGGAACGCGACATGAAGATTATGGAACTATCGCAATCGACTCAAATCAGTGTCGCTGAAATCAAATCTCAATTGGCGCAAACAGCTCAAAAATTAAACGTACAAACGCAATTATCTAAACAGGTGTTAACTCCTCCCACTGAACCGGCAGGTAGAGCGCCAAATGGACAGGCTTATCAGAAATGATAGAAAAACCTAAAGTAGATACAAATTCTCCCACATGGATTGCAATTAGAGAATATCATATTGCAAGACTGGATGAATTGCGTAGAAAGAATGACAATCCTCAATCACAGGATGTAACAGATAGACTTAGAGGGCAGATACTTGAAATTAAGAATCTCCTGTCTATAGAAAAACCCGTAGGCGAGTAATATCCCCTGCAATTTGTAACTCGCACAGCAAATGCCCTGCGACTAAAATGCGAAAGCATAGGAAGTAAAAATGGAAGAATCACAAGTACAAGAAGAAAGCATTGAATTAGAAATTGATGATGCGTTTGCTGATGGCTTTGAGGAGTTTGGCGAAGATTCGTCCAACGAAATTAAAGAAGAAGCGATTCAAGAAATCATTGAACAAAATCCATCGTTTTCTGAAGAACAGATTCGTGAATTGTTTGAACAAAACAACCAAAGATTATTTGGCAAAATTGGCGAGATTAACCGAGAAGTTAAGCGTCTTGAAGCACTGGCTCAATCGTCCGCGCAACCAAGAGAAGCTCAACCTATTCAAGTTACTGCTGAGATGTTTTCCAATATGCGAGAAGAATTTGGCGAAGATTTCGCAAATGCTTTAGCTAGGGATTTATCGCAGATACCTTTGCAACAACAAAGTGGTGGCATCGATCAAAATCAGATTGATTACATTTTGCAGCAAAAGGTCGCTCAAATAGAAAATAATTTTGAAATGAAGATGGTGACGAGAGAGCATCCCGATTGGGAATCAATTGCACAATCACAAGATTTCACCGGTTGGAAGAACCAATTACCTGCGGATATTCAAGATAGACTTGATACTACATGGGATTCTGGTTTTATTTCCGCTGCAATTAGCGCTTATAAACGTGACAAGGCTTTGTATCAAGAACAAAAAAGTAAGAAAAATCAACGACTTGAATCGGCAGTTATGCCAAAAAGCACAGGTGGGTTTGATGAAAATTACGAAGATGATTTTGAAGCAGGGTTTAATACAGACTAACTTACTTTTATTTAATAACGTCGAGATGACGTAAGGATGCTTTAAAATGGCTATTCAAGGTTATAACACTTCTCCCGCCAGAATTAACAAATTCAAAGGCGAGATTTTAAAACACGCTGTTGCGCTAGAAGTATTAGCAAAACAAGGTCGTCAAATTTCTTTGCCTAAAAACCAAAGTGAAACTTATGTAGCACGTCGTTATGTTCCTTATAACGCGACTGCTGGTAATCCAAATGTCTTCTTCCAAAATGTATCCGGTGATCGTGGTACAGCGATGGCTAACGCACACTTAACGCAAGAAGGTGTTACACCACAAGCGGATACTATCGTAGCGCAAGACATTACTGCGGTAATCAATCAATACTCATGCTTATACAGCTTTACTGATAAAGTGGCTGATTTGTACGAAGATGATATTCCTAAAGCAATGGTGGAACAAGTTGGTGAGCGTGTTGCGCTTGTTAACGAAATGATTCTATTCGGTGCTTTAAAAGCGTGTACTAACGTATTCTACTCTGGTACAGGTACTTCTATTGCAACAGTTAACGACTATTTGAAATTAGCAAATATCCGTAAAATCACTAAAGCAATGCAAGCTAACCATGCTCGCCCTGTAACTAACACATTAAAAGCATCACCAAATATCGCTACTCAACCTGTTGAAAGCGGCTATGTGATTGTTTGCCACACTGACTTAGAACCCGATTTGCGTGACATTGCTGGCTTTATTCCAACATCACAATACGCAAGTGGTACTCCAATGCCAAATGAAATTGGTCGCGTTGAGCGTTTCCGTTTCATTACTTCACCAGATTTACCTGCTCAATTGAGCGCTGGTGCGGCTATCGGTTCAACTGGTTGCCAATCAACTTTAGGCACAAGCATTGACGTATATCCTTATTTCGTATTTGCTCAAGATGCGTTCTCGCAAATTGCATTACGCGGTAAAGAATCAATGTCACCTACTTTCATCCCAGCGGGTGAAAAAACTAAATCTGATCCACACGGTCAACGTGGTTATGCCGGTTCAATCTGGTGGAAAGGTGTGATGATTGAAAACAACCAATGGATGGCTTTAGGCTATACTGGCGTTAAATCACTTTAATTAATATCTGCGCCAAGCTAACTCTTGGCGCACTCCTCAGAGGATTTTGAAATGGCTGAAAATACAACTTATGTAGTGACCAGTAAAACAAACGATGAAGATTTCCAATTGGATACTTTCATTCGTTTATCATTTGACGCAACAACTATTGTTGCAGCGGATTATGTTGAATTAGATATTGGCTGTAAGCCACGTTACGTTTGTGTAGAAAACTTTACTGACCTTTCTAAATTTGAATGGTATGAAGGTGTAACCGCTACTGTATCTGCGGGTTCATTTGTTGCAAGTACAGTTTATACAATTGCGACTATTGGCTCAACTGATTATGTTGCAATTGGCGCACCGTCTAATACTGTTGGTGTAACATTTACGGCAACAGGTGTGGGCGCAGGTAGCGGCACAGCGGTAACTAATGATAACGTATGTATCAAAACCGTTGCTGCGGGTACTCGTACCTTAGTCACTGCTAACTCAATTTTAGTTCGTGATCGCACAGTTCAATTATCACAAAATGCAACCACTGCGATGATTTTGGCAAGTAAAAACTTGTCGGTTCGCGTATCGAGTTAAGTGTTATTGGCAGTGTGTCTTTTAGGCACACTGCTATTTTTTAGTTTATTGGAGTTTAATCATGGCAATTCAAAAAGAATTACATACAGAAGAAGTACGCGGCAGAGCAAAACCTACCATTAATTTAGAAGATAGTCTTGTTGATATTCGTGACAACGAAGAAATCATTGTTGAAACAAGTGGTATCGATTTAGATTATCTTGATGAACTTCAGTTTATGGAGGAAAAAGTCACTATTCGTATTGAGCCTTCGGCAGATAGATACGCTCCTCGTTTTGTTGACGTAGCTGTTAATGGTCGCATCGAATGGCTTGAAGTGGGAAAACCTATTGCCGTTGCTCGTAAATATATCGAAGTTTTAGCAAGAGCAAAATCAGATACTTTCATTACTATTGCGCCTAATACTAATGATGAAAATCCTGTGAATTTGATTTCTCGCAACACATCACAAAAATATCCATTCAGTGTGATTAAAGACCCTAATCCCCGTGGATACCAATGGTTGACGACTGTATTGTCACAATAATTTATTAACCGTACTGGAATTAAACCATGACATTTCTTGAACTCGCTAATCGCCTTTTATCTGAAGCAGATATTTCTGGTGCAGGATTAATCACAACGGCAAATCAACAGGGTGAGTACAAACAAGCTGTTGATTACATCAATACTGCATACGCAGATATTCAACTACAACACGCCAATTGGGATTTCCTACGGGGAGATATGTCATTTAATACCATTAACGGTGTAAATAATTATTCTGAAACCGCTATCAGTTTAGCTGATTTAAGCGAATGGTCGCCCGAAACTATGCGCATCTATTTAACAGCGAATGGTATTGTCAGTGAACAATATCTCATTCCTGTTGAATGGGATGAGTTTAGAGATTTATTCATGTTTGGGAATGCGCGTATTCAAACCGGATTCCCAACACACTTTACTATAAAACCTGCGGATAATTCCCTTACGTTTTATCCTATACCAGACAATGTTTACACGGTAGAAGGTGAGTATTATAAAAACCCTTTCACCTTAGTAAACGATACCGATACACCAATTTTCCAATCGCGCTTTCACATGATTGTGGTTTGGCGAGCATTGATGTATTTTGCAACACAACTCAATGCCCAAGAGCTTTACGCCATCGGTAACATTGAATATCGTAAATTACTCTTTAAACTTGAACAGTTTAATTGCCCTGTACCCACTGCTTCGGAAGAACTCGCATGAGAATGAACGCGCTACCTAATGTTAAAACCATGACGCAATACTCGCGTTTTGCCGGTGGTCTTGATTTGGTATCGCCACCTCTCACTATTGATGCGGGTAAATGTATTTCAATTAATAACTATGAGTGCAATGCACTGGGTGGTTATCGTCGCATTGATGGGTATGAGCGTTTTGACGGCAGACCTTCTCCTAGCGCTCAGAGTTACTACTACTGCCCTTGCACGTTCTCAGCGGCAGTCACAGTAGGTCAAACAATTACAGGCGCTACAAGCGCGGCTACAGGCAAAGTATTACAGGTTGAATCCACTTATCTCATTATCGATAGAGTGACGGGAACATTTGTTCTTGAGAACTTTACGGTAGGCGGAACGGTAAAAGGCGCTTTAACTATCCTGCCTTCCAAAGACGGACATCCTACAGGTATTGGTCATGCCACTGCTCTTGGATTAGTAGCTGATGATTATCGTGCTGATATCACTGCGGTAACTGGTAGTGGGGTGCTTCGCGGTGTCTGTATGTACAAAGGCATTGCTTATGCGTTTCGTGATAACGCGGCAGGAACGGCAGTCGATATTTGGAAGTCTACTTCTACCGGATGGCAACAAATTACACTGTTCAAATCACTGCCTTTTAAAACCTGTACGGTAGATGTGCTTGATGGTGTGGTTATTAACCAAAAGAACTCTGGTGCAACAGCGACTGTTAAACGACAAGTAATTGAAACTTCTCAAAGTTTAGATGATTTAGAAGCCACTAGTGATACCACTACAGTGATGGGATTAGGTTCACATACGTTTACCATTCAAACAGGTAAAGCCTATGTCGCGGGGCAAGCGATATTAATTATTTCAACCGCGTCGCCAACCAACTATTTGGAAGGTACGGTAACTTCGTACTCTACTAATCAAATTGTCATTAATATTACAAATAAAGTAGGATCGGGTACTTACGCATTATGGCGATTACATTCCGATCCAATTAATATTCGCAGTGACACTGGTCGCTTTATTGTCACAAGTGTCACCGGCACATGGACAAGTAATGTAGCGGATACGATACGAGTGGGTATTATTGATATCGCTGTTGTTGATAATCCCAGTGGAAATCCTGTTACTCAAATTAGCATTCTACAAGGTGGTAATTATCAGTTTGTTCAACATAACTTTTCAGCCGCGTCCGATGGTAAAAAATTATATGGTGCAGATTCATTAAATCGTGCCTTTGAGTTTGACGGTGACGTATATATCCCCATTAGAACTCAAATAACCATTGATGCACCGACCACTATTGCAGCGGTTAACGGTCAACTTGCCTTATCTTATTTTGGTACAGTGATATTTTCAGCGGTAGGTAATCCCCATGACTTTAGAACAACTAGTTTAGGTTTTCAAGATGTTCAAGAATTTGGCGATACTATTACTGGTATGAGTCCGATTGTCGGTGGGGTTCTTGCTGTTGCGTGTCGAGATAGTTTTTGGCAAGTATCCGTTGATTCGCAAACTAGTCTTTACAAAGCGGAACTAATCTCTCCAGATATTGGTGCTATTCATTATGGGTTAATGAATCTTGGCGCACTTTATTCATTTGATGATAAAGGGATTATCCGCATTGTTCCTTCTTATGTATTCGGTGGCTTTGAACACGATACTATTAGTCGCGCTATTCAACCAGTGATTGATCGTTTCCGAGAAAAGATTGTCGCTACTGCGGTTTATAAAAGCAAAAACCAAGTTAGGTTTTATGCAAATGACGGTACGGGTATTATTATGACAATGACTTCGGGCGTAACGCAAACAGGCGCTGCGACCACTGGTCATGACTTTTCTCAATTCACCTATCCCATCAATATTAGTTACGCATGGAGTGGTGAGGATGCAAGTGGGCGAGATATCGTTTTACTTGGCGATGAAGATGGTTATGTTTATGTTGCTAATACCGGATCATCTTTTGATGGTGAACCTATTCAAGCCTATATCAGAACAGCATTTAATAATGTAAAATCACCCTCAGCAATCAAGCGATTTAGAAAAATTGAAGTTGAGCTTTCAACCGTAGGTTATTCGTATATTCGCTTTAATCCAGATTTCTCTTATGCTGATCCATCTATTGCCACGCATCTTCTTAAATATGAAGAACTGCAAGGCGCAGGGGGTTATTGGGATGAAGCGATATGGAATGAATTTTACTATGATGGAAAGATAGTTTCTCAACCAGAAATCCGCATACAAGGAAGTGGAACAAACATTGGTCTAGTCGTTTTCTCTAATTCGGCTATTGATTTAGGACATAATTTATCGGGCATTGTACTTCATTACACGCCTAGAAAACTAAATAGATAATAGGAAAAAGAAAATGGCAAAATTATATGTAGATATTACTGATAATTTGATAGACGTGGCTAAAACTGTCGCGGCTAATCCAAATACAAATGTCGTGCTTAATGGAACACCGATTAGCAATCAAACGCTTGTTAGTTTAGCTTCAAATCAAGCTATGCAAGGCTCAACTTCTGCCAATTCAGTTGTTCCCTATACAGGTACTAATTTTACAGGAATGAGTAACAATCTTGGAGCGCAGCCAATTACTCTTAATCCTAGCACTTTAGCATTATCCAATTCACCTACAATTACTACCCCACAATCATTAAGTGATATTGCAAAAGCTCAAAATAATACTGCGACAGTTTTACCTTATGTAAATCCAAATTTGGAATTACCAAATGTAACT
>Ga0208486_1000029_pt1 | contig 43224 bp, 44 predicted proteins | sample LakMenEpi03Aug12_FD_150664 | JGI IMG/M metagenome (GOLD analysis project Ga0208486, IMG submission 150664) | Freshwater microbial communities from Lake Mendota, WI - 03AUG2012 deep hole epilimnion (SPAdes) | ecosystem: Environmental > Aquatic > Freshwater > Lentic | place: Lake Mendota, Madison...
AAAAATAATAAATCGTTTTCCATTGTTGTTTTGTTTAATACCCCTAGGAGCTTGTCACTCCTAGGGTTTTTTTATGCAATTACAACAAATAATTAACAAAAATTTCGTAAATTTATATTCTAAAAACAACTATATAATGGCAAAAAAACAAAAAGAAAGTGGTGTTGCTACTACTAACAAATTTCAAGAAGCACTAGACAGGTTAAACAAAACTTATGGTGTAGGATCAATTCTAGAACTAGATAGTAAGAGAAGTGATAATTATGACATCATTAGTACAGGATCAATTGGATTTGATCACATCACTCTTGGTGTAGGAGGTTTTGTAAAAGGTAAAATGTATGAACTACGAGGATGGGAAGGCACTGGTAAGTCTACTATATGTGGACATGCTGTAGCTGAGTGTCAAAAGCAAGGAGGTAAAGTGTTGTATATTGATGGCGAGTATGCTGTTGATAAAAAATACTTCCAACAATTAGGTGTTGACACAACTAAAATGCTAATAGCTCAACCATCATGTGGTGAAGAAGGCTTTAATATTGCTATGGAAATGATTAACACAGGAGAAATAGATCTTGTTGTTATTGATTCTGATAGTAGTTTAATTCCTAAGAAGATGCTTGATGGTGAAGTGGGAGATTCTACAATAGGTAGAAAAGCTTTATTAAATAGTAATGCTTATCCAAAACTAAAAGGTGCTCTATCACAACATAATGTTTGTGTTATAGTTATCAGTCAGTATCGTGAGAAGATTGGTGTTATGTTTGGTAATCCAACAACAACTCAAGGAGGACATGCTCTTAAGTTTTATAGTGATTGTATTATAGAACTAACTAAAACAGGAGCAAAAGATGGTGATGTTCAATATGGTAATATTACTAAAGTGAAATCTATTAAGAATAAAATGTTTCCTCCATATAGAAAATCAGAATTTGAGATTGTCTATGGATTAGGTATTGATAAGTTTAAAGAAATCATGATGCTTGGTAATGAGTATAACATTTTACGTAAGTATGGTAAAACCATCACTTATGCTGATGTTAAATATCAAGCAGATGAGTTTGAAGAACTACTTACAGACAATCCTGAGTTTCTCACTTCTATAACTAGTGATATTATAGCTAAGATTAAAGAAATGGATAATCCAGAAGTTTTACCACAATTAGAAGGAGAAGAAGCAATTACAATAGATATAGATATGGAAGAAGTAACTACAGCTGATTCCACAACACTTCATCTCGAATTAAATAACTTATATGAAGATAAAATTTAAGAAAAAAGATGAGCACAGTAAGTTACCCATAAAGGGTAGCTTACATGCTGCTGCAAGTGATGCTTATGCACACACCATCACTACAAGAGAAGATGGTAAAATAGTTGTAGGATTAGGATTCTCTACAGAAATTCCTACAGGTTTTAAAGGAATCATTGTACCACGTAGTAACTTAACTAAATATTATTGGGTGTTAAATAATTCTTTTGGAGTTATTGATTCTGATTATAGAGGAGAATGGATGGCTATATTCACTCCTATATTATCTACAACTGATAGTGATGGATTCTTGGAAAAAGTTTATAATCCAATATTTCCTTATGTTGTAGGTGATAGAGTTTGTCAGATATTCTTTGATGTAGTGCTAGATGTAGAAATTGAAGAAGTTGATGAACTATCTGACACTGATAGAGGATCTGGTGGTTTTGGTAGTACAGGAATCAAATGATGTTTGCAACTAAACTCTGTAAGGAAATTGGTTGTAAGATGAGAGCTTGGTCTGGGGGTGTGTGTAAAAATCACACTCCCAAAAAAGCTATTCCATCTACACCAAAACCTGTCAATAATAATGATAGGATATTAAAGATGCAAGAGTTCTTTCTATCTATATGGAAGAAAAGACCTCATAAGTCTGAGGTGAGTGGAACATCGTTAGGTAGTGAAGCATTGTCTGTTTATTTTCATCATATACTTCCTAAAGAAAAATATCCTGAAGCTTGTTTCGATGAAGAAAATATTATACTTTTGACACTCCTTGAACATGCTGATGTTGAAAGTGATATGTATAGATTTGAGGAAGTTAACAAAAGACGAACTCTCTTATTAGTTAAATATGGAAAAATATAAAGAACTGTTATATGATTGGGTGTTTCACTTTAATCCATATAAAAATGCTTGGGCTGCTATTCCTAGAGATGTATACACTCAATACTGTAATAATCATAGTGTAGAAGGAGTGATATACAGTAGTAAATTTGAAACACTATTACATATACTATTTCAAATTAAAGGAAATAAAAACAATTTAAATCAATTAAAATAACATGAAAAACCAATTTGTTTACACAAGAATGTTAGAGAATGACTCTAGCGAAGCTATCTATGTAAAAGATAGTTTTAATATTGAAAAAGTGGTACGTACAATTACAATGGATGATGGACGTACACTAGTGTTACTTGATGACTTACATGAAAGAGTACAAGAAGTTCCAGACATTAATCCTAAGACAGGAAAGATGACAGGAATGAGAAGAGAACGTAATACATTTCAAAGTGAAATCTATCTTAGTAAAGAAGATGGTGAAAGATTTTTATTAATTACAGAAGTATAATGGAAAAAGGATTTAAAAAATTAAATGGTGTAAGGGTGCTATTATCCCTACCACCTAGAGATACTAAAGGTATTGAATTAAGCCCAGAGCTAAAAGAAGAACTGGATAGAGAATATGCTGCTCAACTAGATAAGTTAGAAGTGTACGCTGTTGGTGATGCTGTAGAAGGAATCAAAATAGGAGATGTAGTTTATGTTCCTACAGAAGAATTAAAAAGAGGTACATTTGTAACAATAAATGGAGAATCAAAACTCATAGTTAATTCTATGGCTATAGCATTAGTTTGGTAATGAAACTTCCATTCATCAGTTGCAAATGTATCACATATGGAAGAGTGTCTACGTTGGAGGAATCTATTTATAGTTTTCTCCAACAAGACTATCCTGGTGAAAAGGAATTAGTCATTGTAAATGACTATCCTAAGCAAAAATTGATATTTGATCATCCAGAGATTAAAATAATTAATCTTGATTACACTTTTTCCACAATTGGAGATAAAGAGAATTATGCTATTGAATTATGTGAAGGAGAACTAATTGCTGTATGGGATGATGATGATGTTGCTTTACCAAATCATTTAAGTAACATAGCTAAATACTGGAAAGAAGATGCTAATTTATTACATTGGCAGAGAGGTGTATATTACAATGCTCCTAATATTACAGACATTGTATCTATTGGAAACTCAGGAATAGTATATAGCAAGAAAGCTTGGGAAGCTATTGGTAAGAGTCCTATTGAGAATGCAGGAGGAGATATGTCTTTAGTAATAAGAATACATAATCTTGGAAGAGAACAAGTTGTTCTTGCCTCTCCTCCAGATGATGAAGTGAGTTGGTTTTATAGATGGGGAGGAATAGATGTGTATCACCAATCAGGACAAGGACATGATGTTCCAGGAACAGCTAATGCTATTCAAAGACATTCTCTATTTATCGAACAGAAAAGACAAAGAGGACAAATACCAACAGGAGATGTTGTATTAAATCCTAATTGGAAATATGATTATGTACAAATGTTAAAATCATTCAATGAAAATAAATAAGCTAATAATTGATTCTACATATTCTGAAACAGATTTATGTAAACTAGGAGCATTACATGGTACAGATAAATCTCCTTATAACACTGATGCTGGTTTACATAAACATTCATATACAGCTGTATATGATTTTCTTTTTGCTTCTAAGCGATATGAGAAATTAAAAATTGCTGAAATTGGTATATTGAAAAATAAATCAATGTTGTGTTGGAGAGAGTATTTTCCAAATTCTATATTACATGGATTTGAATTCTTTGGATCTGAAATAGAAAATGCAAAGAAAGATGGACTATTAGACACTAGTTATTTCTTTATGAATATAAAGGATGAAGCTAGTATTAAATCATCATTGAAAAACGCTGCTACAATTTACAATCTTGTCATAGAAGATAGCACGCATGTATTTGAGGATCAGATTAGATTTATTAATAATGTTCATCCTTATATACTTCCAGGAGGAATGTTAATTATTGAAGATATATTTAAGGATGCTGATGAATCTTTATATGCAAAAAGTATTGAACATTTATCTGATGTGTTTTATAGTGTTACATTTATAGAGACAAACCATAAAAATAATTATTCTCCAGGATGGGATAATGATAAACTTTTATTATTAATTAAAAAATAAACATGCTAATAAATATCATCACCCCCTGTTCTAGACCAGAGAACTTACATCTAATTGCTAAGAGTATCAATCTACCTAGTTATGCTTATAGATGGATTGTTGTGTTTGATTCAGATGAAATCCCTGATGATATTCCTGATATATGTGAACCTTATTCTGTCAAGGTGGAAGGAAGTGTGTTTGGAAATGGACAGAGAAATTTTGCTATAGATCTTGTTGAAGATGGTTATTTATATTTCAATGATGATGATACAGAAATGTCTGATAGATTGTGGGAGAATGTCAAAGGTTTAGATGAAGATTTTATATCATTTGGTCAACTAAACAAAGATGGAACTATAAGACTAGAAGGTAAGATTGTTGCTGTAGGATATGTAGATAGTCATAACTTTCTTGTAAAGAGAGAATGTGTAGGAGATATCAGATGGTCACTGCATAGATATGATGCTGATGGTGTGTTTGCTTACGAGTGTTATAAAAAAGCAAAGACAAAGAAATACATTCCTAAAACTCTCTCTACATATAATTCTTTAAAATAAGAAAAGCCCCTTGTAAATATGACTAGGTCAATATGTATACTATGTAATTCAAATCCATGTAAAAAAAATGGTATTTCTAAGAGAGGAATTACTAAATATAAAAAGTATTGTTCAAGTTGTGAAAAAAAAGTGTATAATCAAACAAGTGGTAAAACTTCTAACAGAAAACTAGGATATCAGTTATATAAAAAAGATAAGTGTGAATACTGTGGCTTTATCCCATTACATATTTGTCAATTAGATGTAGATCATATTGATGGCAATAAACATAATAATGATCTAAATAATTTAATGACACTTTGTGCAAATTGTCATAGACTTAAAACACATAAACAAAGAAGCCCCAATTAATTTGGGGCTTTCTTTCTTTATTTACTAAGTCTTTTTTGTTTCATAGGCCATTGAGGACTTTTCAGTCTCAATTTTGTATCAGCCTCCTTCATATAATTACCATTGATTGGATTAGGAGGTGCCACTTTAGGAGCTTTTCTTGGCTTACCAGATTTCTTAGCTTTGCCAGCTGTCATATTACTTACAGCCATATTTACATTTCTTCATTTTACCACCACTCTTCATCATAGGTTCCATAGAAGCAGCCTCACCACCATATTGCATTTTCTTTTTAGGAGCTTTACCAGCTTTCTTCATTGCAATAGCTACAGCAGCTTGTTTAGCCATCTTACCACCCATTTTCATCATAGTAGCTCCAGATTTAGCTGTCTTAGGAAGAACACCTTTACCAATAAGAATATCTTTTTGAGTAATCTTTCCATCTTTACTAAGATCAGGAAATGATCCACCAGATTTAGCTCTCTTAGGCATTAATTTATCTAAATTTTTTGTAACAAAATCTTGTCCTCGTTCTTTACGAGTATCTCGTTCAACCATACGTTTAGCTACATTTGTAGCTCTATCTGGATTTTTAGCTTCAAGTCTTCCAATACGTTTTAATTGACCAGATCTTAATGAAACTCCTGTTTTTGCTTTTTTCATCATTGCCATTATATTAATTTTTTATTTAGATTTAGATTTTTTAACAGAATTATTAATTGCATTATTCTTTTTAGGAGCATATTTACCTACACCATCTTGTCTATCTAGAAGATCAGCCATACGAATGTCTCCTTTAGTTTGAGGTTTACTCTTTGCCATTATATTAGTTTTTAATTGTTAACAATTCCATTTACGTAAAGATTTATTAATTCTGCTATTTGGATCATTAGCTGTTTTAGCAGATGTTAATTTCTTTTTCATACCTGACATTCTACTACAAAATGACTTACGTCTACTTGCAGCTTTACTACCAGGTTTAAGTTTAGAGGGTTTAGTAGTGACAGCAGTCTTTAATTTACTACCAGGATTAGCAGCTCTATATGAAGCTACGCCTTTAGCATTTAATCCACCAGACTTAGATTTACCCTCACTACGAGTCCATGCAGGAGTTTTTTTTTGATCAGCCATTTTTTTTATTTTTTACTATTGCATCACACATTTTATATAAAAGTTCTTCTGTTGCATCAGACTTAAATACATTTACTACAAGTCTTCATTATTTCTTAACGCAATTATTAACTGTTTTACCACCTTTTTTCTTAGTGCCTTTCTTAACATATCCTGTCCAGCACTTAATTTTACCACCATTCTTTAATGTGCTTCCTTTAAAAGGTCCTTTCTTTTTAATAAGAGGACCATTAGGAACAGGTGTGATGGCTCCTTTGATAGCAGGAATAGTGTCACCACCATTTCTAAGAACACCTTTACCAACATAAGCTGTTGCTTTCTGTGGATTCCAAGGACCTGCTTTCTTAATATTTGCCATTATTTAGCTTTTCTTTTAGCAGCCATAGCTTTAAATGTAAGAGCTAAAGATTTAGCTCGGCCAGAACAACTTTTCTTTGTTATCGGAGTGCACTTACCCTTAGTTCCTCTTTTTTTAATAGAGGCTGTAGCTTTCTGTATCCAATTTTTATCCTTAGCCTTTGGCATGATTATTTCTTTTTCATCTTACCACCACCAGCTTGTTTTCTTTCAATTGCAGAAGCATCAAGTTCTTTATCTTTCTTTAATACAGCTTTACCTCTAGCACCAGCTATTGTACGTTCTTGTACTTTAGTCCAAGCACCTTTAGGATCTACAGGACCAACTCTTTTGGTAGATGCTTTAAGTCCAGATAGACTTCCACCATTTTGCATTTTCTTTTTACCTTTTTCCATTTTAGTTTTAGCTATTTGAAATTTAGATTTTAAAATATTTTGTTTTTCTTCAGATTTTTTTTTAAAATCTGATTGAGCTTTATTAAGAGAATCTCTTTTTAGTTGTATAGATTTGTAAAGAGAATCTGGACTACTCATACTAAGTTTTCCCCCACCTTGCATTTTTTTAACTTTTTTCATATCTTCTGAATGTTATGTTAGGTTTAACAATTATATCTTTATGAGCATATTGCCACAGCTCTCCTGTAGCATTTATTATAATAGTGTAGATGGTATCAGTTTCGTGACCATAGTCTATTAAATAAAGTATTATTCCATCCCCTTTTGGGGTAATTACTTCTATCCTATTAGTAAATTCATGGATCATTATTTTTTTATATTGTAATATGTTTCCAAGTTTTACCTCTATGAATATCTTTTATAGAGTGATAACTCAATTTAAGTTTATCTGCTACCTGTTTAGGTAGAAGACTATTTGCTAGATGTTTCTTAATCTCAATGACCTGTTCTTCTGTAAGTTTAGCCATTTTATGATTAGAACCAATTTTCCAATTCTTTGATAAGTTTTCTAAATGCTTAGCTCTATAAGTTTTATCTTTCCAGTTTTCTTTTTGAGATATAGATTTTTTAAACTTTACTGCCTCTGTTCTTTTGATACCAAGATTACTTCCAGCAATCTTAGCAATATTGTAATGTGGATCAAGATTATCTATATACTGTTGTTCAGTTTTTAGAATTTCATTAGTAGAACACTCACAAACAATCTCAAATTTAAAGTTATCTTCTCCATGTTTATTAACTGCTCTAATTAGTTTAACACAAGTGTTTCTACCAGAACGTATATCATAAATATGAGTGTAATATCTTTTTATTAAATTATTTGTACTGCCTATATAAAACTTACCATCAATGTTATTAGTAATTTTATAAACAACCCCTCCCTTTTTCTTTTCAGAGAAGTATTTTTGTTTACACTCATCACTAATAGCCAGTATCATTTTCCTTTACTTTTGATCTTTTTTTCTTGAGACAACATTGTTTTAGTAGGAGCTTTTGGTTTAGCTCCTGACTTTTTATTTTGAGCAGCTTTACTTCTCAAGTTATCCCAAAGTCCTCTTTGAGAAACAGAACCATCAGCACGTTTTAACATTTGTTTTGCCATTTCTTTAGTCTTTAATTTCTACAGCAACACCAGCTTCAACAGCTCGTTTCACCATATTTTCAATGATTTCATTAGCTTGGTGAGCCAACATAATTCTACTAGCTTCTGGTGTTCCTAATACAGCTCTAAGGCTATTTAAAATAAGACCAAATTCATCACCTTTAAGACTGAATTGATCCTCTGGACCCCATGTGTACTTTTTGTTTGGGTTGTAAACGTTGTTTGACATAATTATAGTTTTTGGTTTTAATTTGTAAATATACTAATTGTCAAGAATTATTTGAAAAGAGATGGTAGCAGATGCTTTAATGCTTTTCGATAAGTCTAATTTAATTTGAAACATGTTGTGAAACTTTAATATTTCCTCTAGTAACATTTCGTTATATTTAGGTAAACTAGGTGCCAGTCTAAATATATAAGCATTAGGCCCTTTAGTTATTTCTAATATAGATAGTTCATCTACTGAATCTATTATTCCTTCTAAATGAGAGAAATACATTTCTTCATTATCTGGAAGTATTTCTGGAAAAAACTTTTTATTTATTTGCACAATAACTTTTCACTTATTTGCACAATTCTAAGAAAGTGTTAATAGATATTTAGTTTTAGCTGCTTCTCCAGATAGTGCATCTGCTAAGTTACATATGTCATGAAAGCGATTAGCTTCACCATATGCTTTTAAATCAGAAGCAAACATACCTAAATCTTTTACAACATCCATAGAGGATGCATTAGATAGAGGCTCTATTTTGAAAACACCAGGACGTTTACCTAAATATCCCATAAGCTTCTCTACAACACCATCCTTAAAATCATGTACGTAATCATACAATCCTCCTAAAGCTTGATGTGTAGCATACGAAGTTGTTTGCCAATGCAATAGATGTAATTGCTCATGAAAATATGTAAGCTTTCCAGCTATAGTTTCTAATGTCAATTCTTCAGAGGATGATAATTTCATCATCTCTTCTGGAAAGAATGATTTTGCCATAGTTTTTATCCTCCTATAGTGGTGGTGGTAGTAGTTGTAGGAGCTACAGTTGTAGTGGTTGTAGTAGTTGTAGGAGCCACTGTAGTAGTTGTGGTGGTGGTATAATTACAACATTCGTATGCTGTAATTTCTTGCCAATTACCCACTTTAGGTTTATTTTTTCTAAGAATAAGAGACCCTGCTACCACTCTACCAGTTCCATCAAATCTTACATACGCTTTTAAGCGTTGATTGTTACCATTTGCCATTTTTAATTTTTTTTTAATTTGTGAATAAAAATTTTCTTTATTTATATAAATTAAGCAAGACTTCTAGCAACCAGGGCTACAAAATCTTTATTCATATTTAAGGTTGTATTTCTTCTTTAATTCAAGAAGTTGTTGTAGATAATAATGATTGCAACGTTTTTTAGTTTCTTCATTATTATTAACTATTTCTAAATGAGGATCATCAAATGGATCTTTACCAGTGTGATATGTTCCTTTATAAAAAGCTGGATAACTTCCTCCCATAAATGGATCAGTTATTCCTGCATTATGTAATATAGTTGTTCTTTCAAGTTTCTCAATAGGATCAGAGCTCCAAGCAAATTCCATATCTGGAGTGTTTATTGTTTGTCCTCCTCTTTTCCAGATGTTCCAAAGAACAGCCCACATATCAGCACACCAACTTTGAAATCCTTTATTCTCATCTTGAAAGAACTCTTGATTGATGTTTCTTAAGTGTGTACGGATAAGTAAACAACTTGTCATTACATCACTCCAGAATTGTTCATCTACATTCTTTAATAGATATTGAGCTCCTCCTGAATGTAAGTTATTAGCTTCTGCTATTTCTCTTGATATACCATTTATAGATGTAATCTCTTGTAGTATGTCTCTTTCTTTATAAGCTTCCAATTTATCTGGAAGAACATCTTTTATTTTACTATCAAAATATGAAGCATTAATATAACTGTTTGTATCTGATAGATAACTAACATCATCATCTATATACTTATCAACATTGAATTTCTCTGTAAAAACTATATCACTATCGCAATAGAATACAGCTTTATCTTTCATTTCAGGATGGTCTCTAAAATATCTCATTAGAACATAAGGTCTAATGATTGGTATATAGATACCTAAAAGCCTACTCACTTTATCTACATCTTTATAGAAAACAAATTCTGTTTCTGGATATAGGTTAATAACTTGTTCCCATCTAGTATTCTTTTCTCTGAAGTCTGGGATGTATATTAATACAGTGGCTTTATCTGAGTGTCCAAGTTTTTTTAAACTTTCAAGCCATAAATGCACCTGCCATGTGTAATAGGTGTCATCTGGTTGGGCACAAAGAAATCTAAGTTCTTTCTTCATATATGTAGTTGGTTTTAGTTACTCTCTTAATTAGAGAGTGGTAGTGGTTGTTGTTGTAGGTGCTGCAGTTGTAGTTGTTGTGGTAGTAAGATTAGCTGTCACTTTAATAAGCTGTTCTAATTGTTTACTGATTTGCCATAACAAATTACTTTCTTGACTCCAACCTATTTGTCTGTTTGGAATTTTCATTTTATTTATATTTTAATATATTTTATTTAATACAAAAACATCACTATATATATTGTTTCCTGTACTAGCAGCTCCCCATTGCACTGTTATATCTAATGTATTAGAAATTGTTGTGTTAAATGTTGTGTTGTTCGCTACATTAAATCCAAATCCTTGAACAGAAGCATTGTTAGTTTTTGTATAATGGAAACTACCTAAAGATACAATTGATGCTACACCAGCAGCTCCTAATTGTCTAATTGTAAAGTCAATATTCAAAGACCACACATCATCTGTAACAGCACTTCCAAGATTTTGAACACCACTATCTAAAAGAATAACAGATCCTGATTTCACTTTAATTCTAATAGTTTGATTGTTATCAGCATTCATAACACCACCAAGAATTGCTCTAAAAGTGTCACCAACAGTAAAACCATTAGCAGGTACACTTAATGTACCAACTCCTGTACCAATAATTGTTGTTTCAGCTGTTGTATTTGTAACAATGGTGCTATTAGCTGTTTGAGCATATAGTCCATAATTTACTGATATTGGAAGACTTGGAGACACACCACTAGTTCCTGAACTACCAGAACTTCCACTAGTTCCATTAACTCCTGAAGTACCACTAGTTCCTGAAGAACCATCTCCACCAGCTGCTCCATCTAAGTTAACAGTCCATAGTGAATATGTTCCACTTCCTGTAACTGTAACAGGAGAACCAATTACCATTACACCAGTGTTAATGTCATAACTTACAACAGTGCAAGTTTGATGATTACCAACATTATATGTTATAATAATATCTTGAGCTGGTGTATAAGCCAATCCAGGTTCTACAACAATTGTTGTACTTACACCTAATGTAAATTCAGTAGTGGATGTAGTTCTATATCTATCTCCATCATATCCAGATGTACCAGAAGTTCCACTAGTACCCATAATATTACATGTAACACATGTAAGCTTCTCTAATTGAGAAGCTACTTGCCATAGTAGATTAGATTCTTGGCTCCAGCCTATTTGTTTATTAGGTATACCCATTATACAAAAATATGATGTTTATTGTAACAATTAATGTTTTACAATAATTTAGTATAACTAAACTAATTATAAAATAATAATCAAATTAATTATCTACCTTGACCTCTATATTTAGAAGCAGGAGATGAATGTTTATTAAGTCTTTTAGCGTGTTTACCTTCACGTCTTTTACCAAAAACTACCTTCTGAGAGGTTTTAACAGGTGTTGATTTTTTAGGCATGGTTTTATTTATATGATGTGTATTTAGTTTCTCCTCTCACTTTAGTTGCCTTGAGGATCTGTTTACGTTGTTTACCGTTAGCTTTATAACTTACATGTACCCATGAAGGATTAACATCATCACCAAATTCCCATATAAGCTGATCAAAATTTAAATTATCTTTTATGTATTTAAAGATTTCACTATTCTTAATTTTTGTACCATCCATATCAATATCTAAAGCTTCACCTAAACAATGTTGACTCGTTAATGATGTACCAGGAACAAGTCTATTTAACTTCTCACTTCTGTATCCTGAACTTATATGTATTGGAACTTTAAAATGTTCTCTAATTGGTTGAAAGATATTAGTTGCTAGTAATTTTAAGCTTTCTAGATGTTTTTCTGTTGGCATATTATCTATACCACTTCTTTTAGCAGATTCACTTCTAGTCACTTCTGACAAATCTAAATTCTCTGATAGTTTCATTTCTTAAATATTTTCTAAATATTTCCATTTAATAATGCTTTTAACTTTACCCTGACAATAAGACCTCAATTTGCCATAGCTTATCTTATTAATGTCTGACGCAATTCTAACATTATCGTAAACTTCTCCAGTCTCTATATTAATTACTTTTTTAGAGTTAGGATTATCTGAGCCATACCTAACAGAAACAATTCTGTTTTTAAAAGCATCAGATTCAATTAAAGACTTTTTTATTTTAAGTTTAATTTCTTCAGAATGTGTGCTACCTAATCTATTTTGTCTAAGTTTTGCTTTTGTTTCTTCAGAATGAGTCTTTCCATAAAATGGGTTTTTTTCTCCAATCCTTAACTTAGCTAATTCAGATAAATTTTTACACATGGATTCTGGCAATGATTTTCCTTTCCAATATGGTATTTTATGCTTCCATCCTAAAGTGCCTTGACCTCCATCAGTCCAATTAACAAGAGTACCACCACAAGTATCTATTCTACCATACATACTTATCATTTCTATTTCTTTTGTACATGCTTCGTCAAAAGATAGGTTATCTAACATAATTTCAACTTTATACTCACAGTTTTTAATTACGTTATGCCAGTGCTTATTTCTGCTTTTTGTTTGGTATGCCCTAGAATAATTAGAATCTGTACCCAATCCAATATAGAAAGGTACATTTTTATCTAACCTAATATGCCTATAAACGTATGCCATATTTATTCAACAGAATCTCCATCTTTCTTTTTTAAAATCTTTTCTGCACTCGTTAATGAAAGACAACCAAAAGCCAACAATGCTACTGATTCTACTAATATAGTTGATGGTGCAGTGTGCTCCTCACTGAACGAGTTGTGGTACATGGTAACGCATAACGCTATTACACATAACAATCCACATAAACGCTTCATGCTATAATGTCCACTTTCATCACAAAAAAACTGTTTCATTGTACTGTATCCTTTTTACTTTTACCCCAGAAGTTTTTCTTTTCTGTAACAAAAACAGTATCCCTAACAGTATCAATTTGAATTTGTACTCTTGGATTTGCTTTTATTTCAGCTACCTCACTAAACAATTGTTTAATCTGTTTTTTATCCTCAATAATACTTTCAACAGTTTTGTTAATTATTTTAGCTTCTTTCTTTGTAGCCTCAACAATACTACTATCCATCTTTAATTGACTTTTAGCAACTTTTAATAGTAAAGTATCGTATTTGTTTACCTGCTCGGGTTCAGTTGTTGTACACGAACTTATGAAAAGTATGAATACTAAATATCTCATTTGATTTTCTGAATTTTACCTAATGATTCCAACGTGCTTAACTTTGCAGATGCTCCACTCATTGCACCCTCGCACTTAATTAATGATTGACTCATAGCATCCATTTTAGCTTCAAGTTTCTCGATTTTTGCTCCTTGATTATCAATTTGCTCATGAAACGTGCTTCTAATATCAATGTATAAAGCACTAATGCCAATGATTACTAAGAACATTGTACCCACCACTGGGTTTTTACTAAAATCCTTAAAATTTATTGGTAAAGGATTTGTTAAATTTACTTTTTCTTTGATTGCCATAATTATAATTTTAATGAATAACCTACTGAATAACCACTCATTCCATAACCAACATTAAATAAACCTTTCTTACGTGTCTTTAGACTTAATGTGATGTTGTGATTTATATTGTTATAGTCTATACTCACATCGCTTCTTATGCCTATATACAGAGCAGCTTTAGGTTTGTCTTGTATATTGTTTGTAATTGTTATTATTTTTTCTTGGATTTTGGATTGGAATGATCTGCCGATGATTCTGTTTTGGCTGATGGTATCTTTGATAACGTAGAGGTTACTATCTTGTCTGATGCTATCAGTAAACTCCTTAGCTTGATTGTAGTCTTTGATAATAAATGTAGTGTCATGTTTATCTATATAAACATTGGTGATGACAGTATCTAAAACTTTAAAAGGTATTCTATCTCCTTTAGTGTGTTTAGTAAAAGTTTTAACAGTAAAAACAGTATCTATTTTAGTTTTAGTCACTGTGCTTTTTGGAATTCTAATTTTAAACAAAAAACAAGACAATAAAATCAAAATAAATATTATTCCATTCTTTATCATTTTATTCCTTTAGTTGCTTTGATGTAATACCTAATGGCAAAAATTCCACTAATTATAGCAATTAGAGAAGCTATTAAAGTCACTATTGGTTGTATATCAGCAATGCTTAACATTGCTCCTGATACACTTATTGCGGTCGCCAAGTCAGCGTTATTATTTGTCATCTTTAATTTGGGGGGTTTAGTATTATGTGTAAAAAGGCAATCTACACTATGAGTAACAAAGCTAAGTATTACTTTTGATAATAACAAATATTTTTTTACATTTGATGAATAAAAACCAATTATTATATGTCATCTAATATAAAATTTGAAAAAGCATATGTATTATATGCAAATGCATCTTATTTTGATACAGTGTTATCGTGTGTACAATCTATAAAAACATTTAGTGATGTTCCTATTATTGTTTACATGCTTAATTCTAAGTTAAAGGTTGATGGAGCTATTACAATAAATTGGGAATGTGATGTAGATGTCATTCATAAACAGAAATATATAGATAGAAAGGATGATAAAGTGTATAAGCTGTTGATACAACGTCCACTTATTGTTAGAGATGCTCTATTGAATTATGCCACCTCTGTAGCTTATATAGATGCAGATAGTGTAGCTACAAAATATGTAGACAATATATTTACAATGTTTGATAATGATTCTACTCATCCCTATTTTGTAGAAGGTGTGTATGAATATCTACTTAGTGGAGGAAGAGGAGGAGCAGAGAGTAGAGAAGACTTATCAACAACATTAGAGCATCCAGCATGCATGTTGTTTAACGTTAACCAATATGTAAGACAGAAATATAGACAAACTGGTTATTTTGTATCTGGACAGAATTGTATAGAGTTTTTAAATGAGTGGTATGAGATGTGCATTCATCCAGAAGTGTTGGCTAATCCTTCACATTATGCCCCCTATCACGAAGAAACTATTGTTAATGTTTTATTATGGAAGATGAATATACATGTAGGTCTTCCATACATCTATGTAAATGGATCATATGATACTATCAATGAAGTGTATGACACTTTTGGCTTCACTGGTAAAGATAATCATATTAGAGAATGGGTGAAGATTCCTAAGACTAAATCAAATTTATTATTCTTTCATGGAGAAAAAAATGGTACAATCATGAATAAAATGATAGCTAAACTAAATAGTAAATTAAAAATATTATTTCTAGCACCTCACTTATCTACAGGAGGAATGCCAGCATTCTTATTGAAAAGAATAGAAGCTTTACAAACCTCTGGTGATGTTGATATATTTGTTGTAGAATATCAATGTTATGGTATTGAGTATGTTGTTCAGAGAAATCAAATAATGAATATCGTGAATCCAAACTTCCGTACACTATGGGAGAATAAAATGGAACTATTTGATTTCATAAATGATTGGAAACCTGATGTCATCCATATAGATGAAATGTCTGAAAGACTGAATAGGGAAATGATTGTATCATTATACAATCCAAACAGATCATATCGTATCATTGAAACTTGTCATGATGTATCATTTAATCCAAATGATAAAATATTTCATCCAGATGCATATGCTTTCTGCACACCATATCACTTAAAGACATTCAATAACACAGATTCTTATAAGCAAGTGATTGAGTTTCCAATAGAGGATTTGAAGAATAAAAAATGTATATGGGATGAAGCTATGTTTGATCTTGGATTTGATTTCTCAAAAGAACATGTTGTAAATGTTGGACTATGGACTTCAGGAAAGAATCAGAAAGAAGCTGTTGAACTAGCAAGACAAATGCCTGATGTACAGTTTCATTTTGTAGGAAACATGGCTCCTAACTTTAGAGAATATTGGTATCCAATAATATTAGATCTTCCAGATAATTGTAAAATATGGGGAGAACGTGACGATGTTTATAAATTCTTAATGGCTTCAGATGTATTTATGTTTAATAGCACTTGGGAATGTAATCCTTTAGTTATTAGAGAAGCTATTGGTCATGAGTGTAAAATCTTAGCAAGAAACCTACCACAATATTGTGGAATGTTTGATGAATACATTACACCAATAGGTGATAACTTAAAAGAACAATTAGAAGAAGCTTTAGAACAACCTGTTACATACACTGTTCCTGCTGATGGATTTATAAATTTTAGAGATGATCATGTTGCTTTATATAAACAAGTGATTATGAATGATGTCAAAATGAGTGCTGTATCCATCGTTCATCATTTTGTTAACAATCCATTTCTTGAAATAAAAGGAATTTCTGATAGCGTATTTAAAATATGTTTTTACGATGAACATGATGTTCTACAATACCAGAACACTATAAAAGCTAATCATTGGGTGAAGCTCAATAGACAATGGTATACCAAATGGACAACTAAAGTGTGGGAGAATGAAAAATTGATATATAATAATGTATTAAGTCTAGAAAACAAAAGAGTTTATATCGCTTTTGATAGTTCTTCTCTTGGGGATAGTATAGCCTGGATACCTTATTGTTTAGAGTTTAAGAATAAACATAATTGTGATGTTATTGTAAGTACATTCCATAACTATTTGTTTGAGAGTGTGTATCCAGAACTTGAATTTATAAAACCAGGAACATCTGTTAATAACATCTATGCTCAATATAATTTAGGTTGGCATTATGATATTAATAAGGAACCAGCTTTACCAAATACTATAAAGCTCCAACAAGCTGCAACTAATATATTAGGTCTTGATTTTGAGGAGATTAAACCTAGGATTGCATTCACTTCTGGTAACAAATTTGATAGTAAATATGTTACAATAGCAACCAACTCCACAGCAGGCTGTAAGTTCTGGACTAAAGAAGGGTGGCAAGAAGTGATTAATCATCTAGTTAAAGAAGGATATAAAGTGATTAATGTGTCTAAAGAAAAGAATCCTTTTGATAACTGTACACAACTAGAAGACTATTCTATGAATAACACTATAAACACCATATATTATAGTCAGTTTTTCATAGGGCTCAGTTCAGGCCTCAGCTGGTTAGCGTGGGCTCTTGGTAAACAAGTGGTGATGATTGCTAACTTTACAGAAAAAGACCATGAGTTTAGTTGTATCAGGATAACAAATGATACATTGTGTCATGGATGTTGGAACAATCCTGATTATAAATTTGATCGTGGGGATTGGGATTGGTGCCCTTTACATAAAAATACCCCTAGACATTTTGAATGCCATAGGGGTATATCTGCAAAACAAGTGATTGATAGTTTAGTCTTTCTGAAACACTTGTAACATTTGTCCTTTAGCTAATATAGTGAGAGATTCATTTTCTTTAATAAAGGTTTTAAGAAGCTGTTGATCAGACGTATCTAGATCAATAGTTTCTCCTTTATTTAAATTCAATGCCATTTCCCAAAACTTCATAACATCTCCTTTTGATTGTTGTACTAAAGATGCTGCTAATAATTTTCCTGTATTAGCATTCTCAATCTCTTGACCATCTAGATCAACAAGATTAAAATTAAAATTTAATTTCATAATTATTTTTTGTTAGTTTTTATTGACAAATATAAATAATAATTTAGTCAATTACAACATTTTCTGTTGTTGTAGATGTTGTTGTGGTAGGCTCTAATGTAGTTGTTGTACTTGTTGTAGGAGGAACGTAATCTCCTATAATAGTCAAATTAAGTTGACCTGCTACCCAATCCCACGCATAACTATCTTCCTGCCATTCAGCATAAGCCTCACCTGACATAGTCAGATTGCCTTGTGATAGCTGATTAGATATATTACCATCAACTGTGCTAAACAATCCCCACCAAAAGGTAGCTGAATTATTTAGTTGAACATTTACTGCATAAGTGTTTAATACTGTTGCTTGTTGGACTGTGCCATTATCCCATATTGAGATTGGTGTAATTTGTTTCATAATTATTTATTTTCTAATTGTGTAATTTTTGCATTAAGTTCTTTTATAGCATTTATCATAGTAACTATAATAGCATTGTAATTTAATCCAATAAAATCTCCCTCTTCACTATATGCTTCTGGTATGTAATTATTTACTTCTTGTGCAATTAAACCAACAAGTTTAGGTTCACTGTCTTGTTGAATTTTTAAATTATATAATGTAGGTTCTAAACCACATATTGCTTCTAATCCTTTATTATATGGTTCAAAATTCTTTTTAATATTTCTATCAGAGGCTCCAATCCATGTTGAACCACTACTCAAATAAACATATCCACCATTTACTGAGTATGCTAAAGCAGCTCCTCCTGAAAAACCTGGTGTTGCTCCATAATATCCATATGCTGTTCCTTGGTATCTAAATCCTAATTGAAGTGTGTTATTAGGTGAGTTAATAAATACTGTATTTTGATTTTGGTTTAGTTGTAATACTGTATGTGGAGTTCCACCATCATTCATATCAAAACAAATCTGATTTGCGGTGTCCATCCTCATCTGAGCATTGCCACCTGCAAAAACTAATATACCATTTCCACTTGCAGGCTGAACTAAATTACTTGCTGCTCTTGTAAATTGTATTGCTGATGAAGCATAACTATAAGCACTCATTGTTAACGAACCACTAAACGTAGATTCTCCTGTAGAGGCTATTGTAAGTCTAACATTATCTCCACCACTTGAAAACTGCAAAGCGTTAGGACCCTGCATTATAAATGAACCATTTAAAGATGCTGCACCATATCCTGTAGCATAAGTATTATATACTATTTTAGCAGTACCTGCAAATGCTACTCTGTTATTAAATCTTATAGCAGGATAAATATCAGAATCAATATATATACCATTAGTTCCACTATTATTTCCGCTATTATATAAAACTAATTTATCTCCTATTGTTCCATTAAATCTTACACTACCACCTCCCGCATTAACATCTAATTTATATCCTGCATCTGTTGTAGTTCCTATTAATACGTTACCACCTGATGTAGCTGTTAACCTTGGTATTGCAGCAGTTGTAATAATAAAATTTGTTGAATTTGATGTACCTATATATCCTGCAAAAGCTGTACCTCCTGTAAATGGAGCAATGCCATCATCACGCATAACACCTAACCAAAGTGCACCACCTGTATTAGTTATGTATTGATTATTCCATCCATTACCTGTGCCCTGTAATGTAAGTCTTGTACTTGAAGCACCTGAAGTGCCTGTAAACGTAGCACTTGTACCTGATAAAGCACCATAAAGCGTAGTGCTTCCATCTGATGAGAATATAGCATGATTTCTTTGGACACCATCATTGTCTAATATAAAAACCATTGAAGAAGCATAACCACCTGCAGTTTGTGTTCCAATAGCCCTTAAATTGATAAGAGATAACCCACCTGAATATGTTCCATCTACTGCAAATCCTGAACTAAAAGAACTGCTTAATGAACCAGTTTTTGTAAAGAATGAAGAACCTGATGCACTTGCAGCTACTCCGTTATATAATCCTGCTGTAGTTTGAGTAGCTACCCCTAATGCAGTTGTATTAGCAAATGTAGCACTTGTTCCTGTTAATGCACCACTAAACCTTCCTGTACCAGTAACTTCAAATTTAAAACTACCACTAGGTGCTCCTCCTATTCCTATATTAAGAGAGGAATCTGAAAATACTCCCTGAGCTAGTGTACCTAAATTGTGTGTAAATCCCATGTTATTTTGTATATCTACTTGTTTTATTCTAAATTATTATTTTGCTCAGGAACAGGAGTCCAAGGTAAAGGCAATGTAACCTCCACAGGATTGATTTGTAAAGCAATATTAGCTTCTAATCCTAATTGCATATCATCAACAGGCAATATTTGCTCTAACCAACCTATCACTTCTTCTTCTGTTACATCTTTATAAGGAATAAAGTTTTGAGGATTAGGTTGTGCTACGCCTGAAGAACCATAAGTATCTGCATAATATGTCTTATCGCCATCTACTTGTGTAGCGTTATATCTCCAATGTATTACATTAATTACATTTGGTAATCCTTCTGATTCCACTGCACAATTTAGTTGGGAAATTACCCATTGAAAATTTGTTTCCATATTATTTGATTAATGTTTTAAGTTGATTCGTTTCCTCCAATTCCTGTAATAAATACAGTATAGGTTTCACTACCTCCTGTTAATTGTAGTGTTAAATTTTCACCTCCATTTGTATATGTTCTTGATGCAGGTGTTAAGTATGCTCTTGAACCTATCACTAAAGGAGTTACACCTGCTTGACCTATTACTAAAACTAAATCAGCAAATCTGACACCTGTAGGACTACGTCCAGAAACTACAATTATAGATGCTTCAGGTCCTAAAGTTGGTTTAATTATAACTGCACTTCCTCCTGCTATTACTGAAGAATTTCTTTTAGAAAATGCTTGACCATATTCATTTGAAATTACAGCAGAATCAGTATTATTATTAAATCCTATACTACCTGTAACTGTTAATTTAGTATAAATTGATGGAGCAGTAGTTCCAATACCAACGTTACCACCTGATGTGATACGCATACGTTCGGTATTAGTACCATTTAACAAAGTGCCAAATAATAAATTTCCTGTACCATCAACTCCGTTATTTGAAACCTGTATTGATGCACCTGAAGCACTGCCTCCAGTATTTGAATTATCTAAAAAAGCTATTCCTACTCTTGAATCTGATGCTGTTGTTGTATTTTGTAATCTAAGTGCATAATTATTTGTTGCAGCAGAAGCATCACTTATAATGTGTAGTTTACTATCAGGACTTGCAGTTCCTATACCTACGTTACCATTTCCTAAAACAGCCATTAATGTATTAGCTCCTGTATATTCTGTTACATAAAGAGCATAATTTGTTCCGACACCACCTCTTATATATCCACCATATCCTGTTGCAGAGGTGTTTGTGGCTATAAACCCAGCGTTGCCAGATAATGATGTTGAAAACGTAGCACTTGTTCCTGATAAGGCTCTGCTCACCAAAGTAACAGTTGTTCCATCATCAGTAATAGCACTATCTCCTATTGTACTTGCACCTGTAAACTTAGGTAGAGTGTTTGTTGTACCTGTTCCTGTTATTTGATTTACAGGTGTTATTCCACTACTTCCTGATGTTCCAGTTGTTCCTGAAGATCCAGAAGATCCACTTGTGCCTGATGTACCACTCGTACCTGTTACACCTGTTACATACGCCACTACATCCACTATATCACCTAATAAACAAGGAGTGGCTAATGTTATACTTGTACCACTGGTTGCTGTAAATTCTGCTGGAGCAAGTTTTGATCCATTATAATAAACATCCACTTGTCCTACATTATATGTTACAGCAAATACTGTTTGTCCTGCTGTTGCTGTAAATGTAGTTTCGTTTCTTGCATTAGGATCAGGAGTGATTCCACTTGTCCCACTTGTACCTGCAGACCCACTAGAACCAGTACCACCACTTGTACCAGACGTACCATCTATCCCTGAAGTTCCACTAGTGCCTGTTGTACCTGATGTACCACTAGTACCAGTGGTTCCAGAAGTTCCTGTAGCTCCTGATAAATTAATTGTCCAATCACAACAAGTGCCTGTTCCTTCATAAGAAATAGGTGTAAAAACTAATGCTCCAGTACCAATATTGTAAGAAACTACTTGTCCAGATATATAATTACAATTAGAACAATACAGAGTGATGAAATCACCAGTGATGTAAGACAACCCTGAAGTTACAGTTATTGAAATATCACAATATGGGGAAGGTATGCAACTCATTTTATAATTTTATTTAAAAATAATTTTTTTATAGATGTATAAGACATTTAACAATCAAATGTGGTGTCTAATACAAATGTGTTTATTAACAAGGCACTGATGTATTTGTATAAGTACTAGTTATACATTGTGTTGGATTTCCACCAAGATAATAAAATAAAAATATTGAAAAAGGTGATTGAACACAAAAAGTAGCAGGACTATTGAGGGATGTTGTTGTAGGCACTCCATAACAACTAGTAAATTGGAAATATATAAATCCATCATCTGAAGCTGATAATTCTCCAGCACTAGGAACCACATAAAATTCACTACAAGAAGAGCAATCAAGTGTTGTGTCTGCTCCAACCACTCCTGTTACATTATTTAAGTTATAAATGTTTAGAGACCCTGTTGCATCAACTACATAATCATATCCTGATACAGGATTGGTAAGATAACTCTCGTAATATAAAGTAATACCAGGGGTAAATGTTGCACTAGTGGAATAAACTGGTGCAAGTGGCTCTGAACAAATTGCAAAAGTATTTGACAACAATTTTACTGGATAAGCATACACTGTACTTGGGGGGCAATAACTTCCTGTAGATGCTATAATGAATCCAAGCCCATTCTGTAGAATATAAATAAGTCCAGAACCTCCTGTATCACTCATAAAAGTGTATCCTGTCACAGAAGTGGTGAGAGCACTATCATAATATATATAATCACTAATATTTAATGATACAGTAGTAGAATAAATTGTTACAATTGGTTCTACACAGATTCCTCCTATAGAATTATTTAATCTTACTGAATGAGCATACACTCCTGGAGGAAGAGGAGCTGTTGTTGTAGTTGTAGTTGTTGGAGGAGTGGTAGTTGTTGTAGTTGTAGTTGTACATTCAGCTAAAGGAAATACAATACAATCAATAGATGTTCCTGCAAAAATTGCACTAACACCAGACGTTCCACTAGTACCAGAGCTACCACTAGTTCCAGAAGATCCAGAGCTTCCTGATGTGCCAGAGGAACCAGAAGAACCTGACGATCCATTAATACCACTTGTGCCATCAATTCCTGATGTGCCACTTGTTCCTGTTGTACCACTAGTACCTGATGAGCCTGTTGTTCCTGAAGTACCTGTTGTTCCAGATGTACCAGAGGTTCCAGAGGTGCCAGAAGATCCACTGGTTCCTGTAGTTCCAGAGGTTCCATTAGTACCATCAGTACCACTAGTACCTGAAGTTCCATCAGTTGCTGATGTACCCGATGTTCCAGAAGAACCACTAGAGCTTGAAGATCCAGAAGAACCAGAGGATCCACTAGTTCCATTAATTCCAGATGTTCCACTACTTCCACTTGTACCAGAAGCAGCTCCAATAGATGTGATTATATAAGAATAATTAGGAGATCCTTCTGTATAGAATGTAGCATTGTACACTCCTAATGGATCACTTAGTACATAGATGTTAACTATAGCTCTATCTGTAAGAGCTAATGGGGAAGAAGCAGTGACTAAATCTACAATATTTTCTACAGGTGTCAATGCATTCACCCATCCTACAGAAGCAACACTTGTTGGAAATGCTGGAGAAATAGGTGTTCCTGCTGAATCAGCTAATATAATTTCAGCATAGACATCAACAACATCTGTAATTGCTCCTTTTAATATATGTATATAAAATCTTTGTACACCTGCAGGAAGCAATGATATGTTTAATGATGGTGTTAAGAAAGATGCTATAAGTACAGGTGTGGTTCCTGAAGTGACTACAGAATTTGTTTGTTCTGCTGCTCCAGAAGGAACATCACTCACCACCTTATAAGGAGCAACACCAGAAGCTTGAGAGTAGTTAAAGAAAAAAGTTCTACCACTACTTATACCATTAGTACCTGATGTACCTGATGACCCACTAGTTCCACTAGAACCTGAAGAGGAACTAGATCCAGAAGAACCTGAAGTACCACTTGAACCATCAACACCAGTGGTTCCACTAGTACCTGCAGATCCATTAGTACCACTTGTTCCAGAGGTTCCTGTAGTACCACTGGTGCCTGTAGTACCACTAGTACCACTTGTCCCACTAGTACCACTAGATCCTGTTGTTCCACTTGTACCTGTAGTTCCACTTGTTCCAGAAGACCCACTTGTTCCAGTGGTGCCACTAGTTCCAGAACTACCTGATGAACCACTTGTACCAGGAGAACCTACAAAATCAATAAGAAACTCATCATCAAGTAAAGGATCTGGTCCTGCAGATGCAAGTTGTAAAACATCATATGTTTCAAATCCTGGTTGAAAAGGAAGAACAGCTGTAACTTCAAGCACTTTAAATGTTGAAGGATCAGTCATCTTTACTAATCTAATTATAGCCCCTACACCCACTGTGTTTAAAAACCCAGAAAATAATATTAATGGACTATATGAAAAGTCATCAATTGATATCTGTGTAGTAACTGCTGTCCAGATATTATTGATTTTAAAATATCCACTTCCAGGATCTGTAGAAGTGTTTGTATCATCATTAAAACGCCAAATAGCTAATGCACCATCTTGTCCAGATGTACCTGAAGTTCCTGTTGTTCCACTAGAGCCACTTGTACTACTAGTACCAGAAGAGCCAGATGTTCCACTTGTCCCAGTGGTACCAGATGTACCCCTAGTTCCACTCGTACCACTCGTTCCACTTGTTCCTGTAGATCCAATAGCTCCACTCGTACCTGATGTACCAGAAGTGCCAGATGTACCAGCAGTACCCACACCACTAGTTCCAGAAGTGCCACTAGTACCAACAGCAATGTTTCCAATAGCCTCATCAATTTTTTCAAGAGCTACTTGAAGATTATCATTAGTATTAATTCCTGTATATACTAAATTAGCTCCTTCGTAATGTACACAAAGAGCATTTAATATGACAGGACAAGGCGTGGCTTGACAAAGTACATTCATTTTATAAAGTTTTTATATTAACTAAAGAGCAACCCAATCAGCAGCACCACTGCCTATAGATTTAGCATAGTATAATGCAGGAGCTGCTGTATTTACATATAGTTGACCAATGTAAACAGCACTGTTTGTAGGAGCTATTATTCCTGTTATAGGAACAAGATTGTTATTGATTTTAATAATTGCTGTCTCAACAGAATCTAATGGTTCAATATCTGTATTAACAAGATATTCTCCATTATAAAGGATACATAGAGCATTCTCGTATGTAGCACATGTAGGACATATAGCAGCAGTTCTCATAATATGCAAATTTATTTATTTTAAATGTATAATTGATTGTTTATATGTATATAGTTGACATAATATAGCTATCATCTCTGCCTTGATTGGGTTGTAACTCTAATGCCTAATTCTTTAGCTAGTTCTGGGTTTAGATAAGGAAGAACCTCTGTTTGTAATTGAGCTCCTATAGGAATCATGTTCAGGAAGTATTTGATAGGATAGTTTTTGTCAATCATCTCTGGGTCATCAATAACATATCCAGCCACCTCTTTACTAAAGGCTTCTCCAAATGTAAAAATTTTACTACCAAGACCTAGTGCAGGTATTAAAGATCCTCTAGTAATAGAGTCTGCTGATGCTGGATTGTAATAAAAACTAATCTCATCTGAGATTTTGTTAATCATTTTAGCCCAGAATTTATATCTATTTTTTTCAAGATCTGTAGCATCTTCAGGAGGTTCTGCTGCTTTGGCTGCAACTAATAATCCAAGCATACCAAATAGAACACCAAACTCTTTCATTTGATTACTTATTTGAGTTCTAATAAGATCGTTAAATTCTTCCTGAGTTATTTGCAGTTCCTGTCCTGTTTTCTCAAAATAATCTTGTTTTTTAGATGCTAAAAGTTCTTCTAGTAAAGCAAGACCTTCAACACTACCATTAGAGATTTGAATCATTTTATTGACATTCCAATTACATAAAGCAATCCATGTCTTAAAGAATACCCTAGCTCTACCATATTCCCACTCTCCCAGCTCTACATCTTTTTTAATATCTCCAGTACGTACATATACTTGTTTAGGAATCCAGTGTTTAAACATCATGAAAGAACTAAATATACTATCTCTTCTGTACCCTGCTTTATTACTCTCACTCATCTGTCCATTCAACTTTCTTCCAAATTCTACAATCTTTGTACGATATTTAGCAAGCTCCTGTGTACTAACTCCAGGAATAGAAGCTCCATCTTCATTAACTTCTACTATATGTATTAATGCAGACTTGTCTTTTAATTCTAACACTCTTTTCTCAAAAGATTTTTCTAACTCTTTACGTTCTGGAACTGAAAGTTTTTCCCTAGCTAGTCTATCTTGTGCTCTTAAATGCTGTCTAATATTAATTATTTTACCATCTACAACCATAGAGTTATCTAAAAAACTTAAAGCATTTGTAAGTTGTAGTCTTTTTTCAGGAAAAGAGTTAGTAGACATCATTACATCTGTAAATGTCCAGGAGCCTATAAAGTCTAGGAAAGATTTTTTTCCTGCTAGTTCTTTTATTTTTTCTCCAGCAATATCTTCGTTTAGAGGCACAAAGATGTTAATAAGAGCTTTCTCTTTAGTCGAGAGACCTGCCACCACCTTTACATGGTTCTTCATAAACTCTTTGTAGTTGTACATATTACCCCCATTGATTAATGCTTGGAAGTTATATCCTGCCCAGTTGGCAATAGCAATAAGTGGCTTTAAACCCACAGCAAGAGCTCTAACTAATGTATCAGCATTTTTTAATGCTTTCTTACTAGACACCACTCTTTTCTCTACAGCCTCTTGATCCTTAGATAGTTTACCTACAAAGGATGTAAGTTGGATGTTACCAAGAGAGTTTAGATTCTCTTTAATACCATAAAGATCGTCATCAATAATAGTTTCTAAAATGTCTGCGTTTTTATTAGTGGCTTCATTAACTCTTGGTTTCCCTCCTTCAAATATTACATTATTGTTTTCATCTAAAACAAGGCTTCCTTTAGCTTTCTCTACAGCTTGTAAAGTGAGAAGAGTGTTTTCCATGTTTTTAGAAGCCTCATAGTTTAACAAAGATTTCATCCATAGTATACCCACTTTATTCAAATCTCTGGAAAGCTGGTCTGCAGCTTTTTCTGATCTCTTAAAGTATCTAGGGATTTGTTTTACAATTTTACCTGTCTCCTTATCTTTCACACCAAAACCCTGTTCTTCATCCACCTGTGCTGTGTAAAGTTCTTTAAAGAAGTCAGAAGACTGTGCAAAGAAATCTCCTCTTTGACCAAACTTTTCAAGAGTGGTGGCCTCTATTAGAGGGAAGAATGAAGATCCTTCTTTTTCCAAATAACCCAAGTTTTTAGCTTTCTGGTTTAGAGCTGTGAAGAAATTCCATACAGCTAATGCAGCATCACTCTTACGCATTTCTTCATACTCCTGAGAGTAATGACCTTCCTCTTTCATAGTTCTGTTAAATAGATAACTAAAGGTGAAGTCTTCATAACCATTGAAGGAAGAGCTATTTATTTCTAGAGAATCTTTGAGTTTTTTAATTCTATAAGCTTTTTGTCCTGCGTCTGCCTCTGGGTCAGAAGAAAATTGTGTACGATTAATTTCATCCATCCCCTTTTTAATAGCTTCTTCAGATAACTTATTGTACTCTTCAAGATCTATATTTTTTATCAAAAACTCTTTATCTCTAACTTTTTTAGCTTTATTAATAGCCTCCCAAAAAGTTGGATCAATTTTTTTTATAAGTTTTAATTTACCATTAGTCACTGTACCAATCATGTCAAAAGCTTTTTTACCTTTAGCTCTTGCTTCTTTTTCTAGTGGTAATAATATTTTTTCAAACTCTCCTACAGCTTTGGATAGAATTATATCCACCTCGCTGCGTACATTAATAACTAAATTAGACGCAGCCTTAATAAGCTTTGGAGAAAGCTTAGAACCTTCAATAAAGTTTTTTTCTAGCATAGACACTTCTGCCTCAGCAGCTAGTGCAGTCATCTTATCTGCTTCTGTTGTAACTCCTTGTCTTTGAGCAAATTCCACAGCAAACTCTCTCTGTAGCTCTAAGATTTCATTGTCCATCCTTTTAGTAAAAGTGGATATATCCTCTAAAGAAGATAACACTTTTTTATCTTCAACACTAAGTCCTTCTTTAGGAAACACAGATAGGAATACAACATCTAAGGCACTAAACTTATCTGCACTATTTTGGTAGGAAATAAGTTCTTTAAGTTTTATTTCTATTTCTTCTTTAGAAAGATCTGAAAACTTAGTTTTCTTGATATTGTCTATTGCAAGTCTGGCATTTTTAATAAATGTTTTACCAACGTTTACAAGAGGTTCAAAGTCCAACTTAACATGTAGCTGTCTGATAGCTTTACTGTATTCAGAAAGCCTTAGTCTTTTTGCCATTTGCTGTTCTGCAGGTACATACTGACTTTGCAGCTTATCATACTCTGTCCTCATTGCACTCAATAAGGAATCCACCTTTTCATTACCAGTAGATTCACTATTTACAGGTACAGGTAGAAGATATAGAGTGGTTTCTTTAAGACTATCTAATTTACCAATCTCTACAGATTTAGCAATTAAAGGACTTTTTCTATCATTAGGAATAGAGTTTTCATAATTAACTATGAAAGGAATCATTCTGGCTTTCCTAAGTTGATTAGGCTTTAGTCCATAGTTGTATAAGATTTTGGTATATTCCCCCATCTGCTCTTTCCATTCTTTCTGCTTGAACCAAGGAACATCTTCTTCTCTACGTTTGTCTATACTACTAAACTTCCAATCTAGAATATCCACTTTAATATCTGATGTGCCATCAGCTTTTGTAATAGGCTCTATAGCCATAAAGTCCACAGTAGAAGCAAGAAGTCCTTTCACTTTTTCATTGATCACCATCTTCTCAAGTATAAACCTAGTACCAGGAGCATAAGAGTTTATAAGCTCTACAGCAAACCTCTCCACTTTATCTACAATATCTTTAGATAGAGATGTAGGAATGACTTCACCAGATACAGGTGTAGGTCTTTTATATCCATTCTCATCAATTAATACATTACTAATGTATTTCTCAAGATATCTATGTCCATCTAAACCCCAATCTCTCTTTTGCTCATCCACCTTCTTTTGCTCTTCAGTTCTTTCAGGGCCTTTATAAGCTTCTTTAATCTTTTGTGTAACTGATTTAAGCACTCTAATTGCCTTGTACATATAATGTCTATCCTTTGGGTCTGCATCATTTAATACTAAATCTGCATCCTTTTCCAGAATAGTGTTGTACATTTGATCTACTAAAGGATTTTCCTGCACTTGGAAAAATACTTCATCACCTATTACATCAGTGACAGGCCCTATTTCTCCTGCTACAATTTGAGAAGCTACATCCTTAAACAAATCAATATTTGCCTTTCTATAAAGACTCTTAATAAAATCTAGGATACTAGTCCACCATGAACGTACTTGATTAACATTTTCTTCTTGTCTAAGTTCAGGAAACTGATCTGGATTCTGACCATCATTAATAATGAGTTCTGCTATGAGTTTATCTACAGCTTCTTTCTTAATCTTACGAATGTTTGGTTTACCATTAGGAAGTTGATAAGCTTTTAACTTGCTATACTTATCCAAGACAACTTTGTATATCTTGAACTTATCAATCTTAGATATTAGAGTGGTGATTATTTCAGGAGAAGTTTGTTCAATCATAGCTGTAGCTATATGGACCACTTCTTCTGTAATAGCTTCTCCTTCTTTACCTGTAGCAATGGCAATAGTTTTTTGGGCTAGATCTGCAACAGCATTAATTCCTGTAGAAGGTATGTCAGGATTACCCTTTAAATAGTCAGAAAGATCTTGAAGACTAACACCCATTTTAGTAGCCACTTCTTTCATCCTAGCAACCACTTCTGGTGCAGCTTGAGAAGTTTCTACATTTTCTATTTGGTAATTTATACCCTTGGCATTGTCAATAGCTTTGAAGGCTCTCTTATTAGGAACAGCTTTTGTATTGTTGTTCTCTTCAGAGAATAGTCTTTCCTGTACTCCATACCTTTCTTTAGCTCTGTCAGAAAATATAGTGTTATATTTTCTAAAAGCATTCAAGTCTAGAATATTAAGAAATTTATCTATAATATTTCTAGTACGCATCCAAGCTTTTGTAGAAGCTTCTGCTGTTTTAAATTCGCAACTACTTGCCATATATTAACATTCAAATGGGTCTTGTGATTCGTTAGTTTCTGATGTCCAATCTTTATCTGTTTCTGAAGATGGTTGAGAAGTTTGAAGAGCATCATTTAATTGTTCTCTCCAATTTGAGTCAGCCATATTAATTGCAGGAATACCTTTTCTTCTAGCCATCTCTACAGCTTGTCCAGTTCCACCTTTAGGTCTAATACCTGATGTTTCTTGTGCATAGAATAAAACAAAGTCCACAGGAGTATTAAGATTATCACCAAATATTTGATTTGTATTTCTAGCCATTAGTTTAAGAGCTCCTGGAGATAATGCTCCTGGATTAGGATGCAACTCTCTAGCAATGTTTTGTTCTTTAGGTCTACTTCCTTGTTTCTCAGGAGAGAACAAATTCTTTTTATTTGTTCCTTTAGAAAATGCTGCATCAGCACCCTCTTCTCCACCACGGAATGTAACTCCTGTGTTAAGTGTATATCCTTTAGACTCTAGTTCTTTTGCAACTTCTGTCATTTGATTCAAAGTCTCTTTAGGAGTTTCTCTACTACCAATACCAGAATATGTCATTGTAGGAACTTCTGATTTAGAAGGAAGTTTATTAAACTCTGTCATATTTGGAGATTCTTGAATAGGTGCTTCTTGCAAAGGTATGGAAGTTGGTAGAAATTTCCTAATTTCTGCATCAGTTCTTTCTGGAGAAGTGTAAATAGTTTCTTCTAATACATCCCCAAAGAAGTTGTATTGTTTAATGTAAGAACCTTTTTGTACAGGAATGAAATCATTGTCAAATACAGAAGGTCTTTCTGTGTCATAGAATTCATTAGCCCTAAATCCATCTCCCCAAGCATTTACCATTTTGTAAACAAAATTTTCATATTGTTTCTCTCTAAGGACTACAGGATCAGTTTTTAAATCATCATTATACACTTTAACAAATAATCCTCTTTTAATGAAAGAATAGTCTCTTATCTTACGCATTTCCTGTTTTTCTTTCTTACTAAGATTTGCTTCCCAAGTGTATACAATTGCATCTGATTGTGTAGCTCTAGAACGTGTAGATAGTTTTATAAGCTGTGGTATTTGTCCATTTGCAATGGCTGTTTTGATTGTATCTTTAAAAGATACCATTGGCATATTGTAATACCATCTTCCCGAAGCACTTATCCCTCCTCTAGCCTTTTCATGAGGAACAATTGTATTATCAGACCAGTTATTTCTTTGAAGAACATTGAGCTTGTAGTAATCCATTAAGTCAATATCTGTACGTTCTTCTAAACTATTTATTACATCTCCATATACATCTTGGAAATCTTCATATGGAAGAAGGGATGTAAATGAATAAGGTGTAACTGAAAGCCCTGATTGTAGAATAGACACTGCTACAATCTTTTTGTAGGTTTTTAGATCCCCTATAGAAATAAAATAATTTCTCATCTCCCTAAAAGAGTATATGATTTGATCTTGATCATAAATCTTATTGTCTTTATTATCTATAGATAGGTTGTTGGCTCTACCTGGTCTATCTGATGATTTTAGTACTAAGATACCTTTCTTACCAATAATATGATTATCATATAGAGGATGGGTGGGATCTTGTGCTATATCATTTTTTAGATTAGTAATTTGTGTAGGAGCATTGTCATCTGATAATAATATAAGTTTAAGAAATTGATTTCTTTCATCTGTAAGTTGTACTGCCCAATCAAAGAAGTCATTAACAGCTTTTCTTGAAATCTTTAAGAAGTCTCTATCATTAGTAGTCAAAGTGTAAGGGCTTAATACGTCTTCTAGCACTTGTCTCACTTTACCTCTATCAGATAAGAAAATGGTATCACCTAAAGCACTTCTCATCTTTTCCACCCTATCTACAGTCTTTCTAATAAAGGAGTTTTCTAATAGAAAATCTGCAGAAGAAATGATAGATTTCTTAGCTCTTTCTAACTGTTCTGATTTTTTAAATACCAAGAAAGGGTCTCCAAGACTGGCTGTATCATAGTTGGTTCCTTGAGTTACGTAAAGCAACTGTTCAGACATCTTGGCATATTTCAAGAATTCAGTTAAAGCCACTTGTTGAACAGCTTTGTCTTCAGGGGTAAATTCCTTGGCACCTACAAGTTCTCCTAGTTTAATAGTACTTGGTAGTTGATTGGGAAGAGGAGTGGAAGTTTTATACTTCTCTTGAGCTGCTTCTACAAATGAGTCTATAAATAGGTAGGAATACCCTGCATTCTCTATTGATTGTAGGTAGTCTAGAATGATAGGCTGGTTCATAAAGAAAGCCACTGTATCTATTGGCACTCCCAACTTAACTAAGAATAAAAACGTAGAAGCTACATTAGGCTTGGCTCCAAGTTGCATGATCCAAGGACCCTTTGAAATGTCCACATATCCATCAATGAATTGACCAATAATATCAGAAATATGTTGTCCTTTTGGATATTTTTTACTTCTTTCAGCATTTTTAATCATAGATAAAGTGGGTACTTCCTTACCGTTGATTTTCATCTTATTATATTCAGGAAGTTTAATAGTCATATCTACTGGATTCATAGAGCCTCCTGTCAACCAGAATTTATCTTGTTTATCTAAATTTGCAAATCTAGACTCATCAATATAAATAGGTTGTCTTTGATTTAAGGAATGGTTTGTCTGAGCCACAGCCGCAATACCAATTGCATACTTACCTCTAACAAATGCATGTCTTAAAGTATCCATGAATGTTCTATCCAACATATTACCTACAGCATCACTTTCAAAAGTTTTTTCTCCTAGCTTTTTAGTAATATTATCTGCAAGATCTTTTAGTTGCTTTGCAGAATTGGGTTTAATTAGTTGTTCATAATTTGCTTCACTCGATACTAAATTCTGAAGAGATTGAATGTAAGCATTCTCTAAAGACTTTCTGTACATTCTATCTGCAAGAACATCATAGTCATCCTCAATCTTATCAAGATCTTTATTTCTTTCTCCTAGAAGAACATATTCAATATCCTCTTTTATAATAAGATCTTTAATCTTTTGTTTAGCCTGATCCCCTATTCCAAAATAAGGAACTATCTTAAGATCTCCTTTAGCAGTGGTGTAGACATTCTTAAAGTAGATACTCAACTTGTCAATATCAAAGTCAGATCCCACTTTTCTAACAAGGGCAGAAGGAACTACAACAGAATCTCCAAATTCTTTTGGTAAGAATTGTTTAATTACAAAAGAATCAATTGAGTTTTGTTTCTGTGTAGGAATACGGAATGCAATTCCAGATAAAATCTTTTGTCCTTCAGGAGTGTTATTTAAGTATTCAAGAAGTTTCTCATCAGACATATTAGTATTAAACCATCTGCCCACCATAATCTCTGCTACACGTTTACCATCTTTCTCATAAAACTTCAATACATCAGAAGTGTATCCCTCTTTACCATTGATAGAAGTTTTTTCAGCTCTTATTTCTTCAAGACCTGTAGAAGGAATTTGCACCTTTAAGCCTCCAGAAATCTTAGGAGAAACAATATACTTATCTACTAATGAGTAAAGAATACTTTTAATTTGGCTGTAAGCAGGGGTGGCTTCTAGTGCAGATTTGTCACTTAAGAAATCTTTTAAGGCTTGAACAATGTTTGAGTTCACCTCTCTTCTTAAGATTTCATCATTAAGAGCTTTTCCAGCTTTAGACTTATCCACTATAACATAGGTGTCATCCTTTTCTTCTATGCCTAATTTGTTAAGAAGAGTTTGATATCCCATCTCTGTCATTTCTTCAAGAAGCATTTGATTATCTTGAATCTCTCTAAACAGTGGGGATGTAGTTCTTCTTTCTTCATTGGACAACTTGCTCCATTCATCATATCCTTTCTCATAATCTATAGGTACTCCTGCATTCATGAAGTCCATAGTTACAAGTTTGGTCACCTGAGATCCTCTAGTAACAAAAGGTTCTTCTTTTGAAGGCACATCAGATTGAATACTCATAATTGCAAAAGGCACTTTTATCTTCCCTTTATATGGAGTTGTATTAAATTTACCATCTGCATCATAGAATGGATTAGGAGATTCTGCTCCCACCTTTCTAGCAGTGTTAAATACAACATAGTCTATATTCTCTAGTTGCATTTTATCATAGAGCTTTAAAAGATTGGAAGAAGCTCTTCCACCATTCTTAGCTATCTCTTTCTGCACACGATAAGACAGAGGGTATAAAGCAAACTTATCTAAGATGACATCATTGTAAGGTCTACCATTACCCTTGTTACCAGCAACAATAGGCTTTTGAGCAGTGTAAGTACTAGTAACTCCAGGATTTCTTTTTGCTAACAGATCCATCTCTTCTTGAGAGAGAGGGATTTTCCTGTCTCTTTTTTCCCAAGCTACATCATACCTATACTGAAGTTCTTCCATATCATTCCAATTACTAGCACGTATTCTTAAATTACGATAAGCTTTCATAGAAATCATACCACCACCATCTCCTTCATCCCAAGGCTCATAGTCTGGAAGATCAATAACTCCTTGAACATCTTCTAAAGTGGTGGATGTAAAATGATCTTGAGTAAAATCTGTATAACCAATATCTCCAGGCTCATATCCTTCATTCCAAACTCTATTCATAACAGAGTTCATTTCAGGAGAATTATTAATGATAGCTTGCCTAGGTGACAAGAAGTTCTTGATACGTTTTAACTCCTCTGAATATTGATATGGATCAGAGTATAATACTTTATGGAATTCAATATTATTAATAATGTAATTAGCAGTGAGTGTAGATAGAGCTAAGTCTAAATTTGCATTGGAGATTATTCCATTTTGGGCAAATGCCAAACTTTCTACATTATGAGTTTCTCCATCATCTGATTTAGAAATAATACTATACTTCTCTAATACATCATATACCTTTTCAGACTCTGTTTTAATAAATTTTTCAACAGCAGAGTCTATTTTAGATTTATACTTATTATAGATTTCTTCTGGTGAAATAGTTTTATCTGAAAGAACAGTTTTAGATAATTCCTCTCCAAGAATAGCTTGCATAAATCTTAACTCACTATTCTTTCTCTTCTTAGCAACAGGACGTTTTTCTCTTACAAGATTAATCTCATCAATTAAGTATCCTCTAAATATATTATGAATTTGGGTATAGCCCATTCTCATATCTTCTTTAGTAATAGGATTACCCATGTAAGTCATATATTCTCTAGAGGCATCTCCTGCTACAAGATTGTAGTAGTATCCATCTAAATTCATATTTATCTCTTGCACCATACGTTCTTTAAAGTTTAAAGAACTAGAAGCCTTCTTCTTACCCTTACCCTGATCATTCGTACCATCAGCAGCAGCAGGTTTTAATAGTTGATCTACATCTCCTCCAGTTCTTTTTGATCCTGTTTTTGTTTCTGGATCAATATTGAAAATGGAGTTCAGAAGAACAGAGTTTTGAGCAAAAGAATCTGTATACAAATAACTGTATTGAGGACTATCTTTCAAAGACTCATAAGTAGGATATGCAGACAAAGCCTTGTATAAATCAGAACTAGGATTGGTACCAATAAAGGTTTGACTCTTCTCTCCATTAATAGCATAGAAAGTACTGGCAAAGTCTGGGTTTTCAATCTTAGCTTTAATAGAAGCTAAAGTGAGAAGTCTGCTGTTAATATCTAAAGCCCTGCCACCAATAGTAGCGATTTTTTTTCTTTCAGTCATACTGGTTTTAATACCAGTGGTAGCTATATTAAACTTCTCAAACAAACTAGGATTGGTTATCTCTAAGTCCCTAAGATCTGAAGCATCAAACTCAATACCCAGAGAGGCTAAAAATTTAACCTTTTCTTCCAGAGTATTAATCTTTACACCATTGAAAGCTTTTTCCTTAGCTATATAAGCCTTTTGCTTAGTGTTGTATTCAAAATAAGGATTTTTAGGATTGTTAAATAATGCCCTCAAACCATTAATAAATCTAGACTCAATTTGTCTAGTAGCAGTGCTTAGGTTAGAATCCCCCACTTGCACATCTTCGTTTGCTAAAATGTTTAACATTTTAACATCAGGATTTTGTTTGTTAAAGGCAGTACTAAATGCAGCTATTAATTGTACATCATGTCTTTTTAGTAAAGACCAATCAATCTCATCAGAAGAACTCACCTTCGTCAGCCTTTTAAATAGAGTTTCATAGTTAGGGTCTTCTTTAGCCATAGTCCTAAGCTTTTCAAGCATATTATCTGTAGATAATGCATCATGAACATTACTCATTACAGACACCCATGCTTCGCTTAGAGGTATTAGTTGTACACCCCCTATAGATGTAGGTTTAGGCTTCCCATCTTGATTAAGTACAGGAAGTGTAGATAATAATAACTTAGTAGCACTATTAAGTTTTCTAAAGTGGTCAATCTTATCAGCACCATCATATTCTCCTTTACCAGTTTTATCTGGATCATTAAGGTTTATACTATCATTATCATCAAACTCTACATCATATTTCTTAAGATAGATCTCATGGGTTTTTAGAAGTTCTTCCCAATTTAATATAATAGAGTTAAATAAAGATTTGTACTTAGCAGTTTCTTTGTCTGCAGAAGCTTTTTTAGAAGCATCTTTTTCAGCTTCAGCTTGTGCAATATTAGACAAGCCTTTAATCTTTTCTCTTAAGTTAGCTTGTATTTTACCATAAAGTTCTGTCTTATTAATAGGGGTCACTGCAAAAAGACTTTGATCATCTCTCTGCAAATAACCTAGAGTGAGAAAAGTCATATGCTGCATAATCTCATGTATCTGAGAATTAGTAAGTCCAGGTATTTCACTAAGTTCTGAACCTAAAACTATTTCAGCGTTCTCTATGTCAATGATTCCATCTTTAGCAAAAGATAGTGTAGACTCCTCAGGGATGAATGTTTTGTAATACCCTGAACCAATTCTCTCAAATAGTTGTTTAGTATTATTAGATGCACTATCTCCAGTGAAGAAGTTCTTAATAAAAGCTACAAGTTCTTTGAACAATCTAGAAATCAAAGACTGACCTTCCACCTTTGTGGTGGGAAGAATTCCATTATTAATATATGCTCTAAATTCTTCTGCTAGTTCTTCTTTAGCTTGTTGAGGAGTGGCTTCAGAATATTTAATTGTCTTACCTAACACTCTATCTACAAAAGAACCAGGACGATTTTTAAACTCTGAAAGTATAAGAGCCTGTTCTTTTGGATCAGTAAACATTTTCCAAATAGCCTCAAACACTTCATGATAAGCTGTACCCACTTCTGCATTTCTATAAACATAGATGGCCCCTTGGCTAAACATACCCCAGGCCTGCTTACCATTAGTAGATCTTAAAACATTCTTAACTCTATATACAGGGATGTTTGCTGGCAACACTTTCTTTAAGAAAGCCTCCACTTTATTCCAATCTTCTCCTTCATACTGATCCATAGTTTTGGAAACCATTTCACGAAGTTCTGGATCATCCGCATTTCCTTCTGTAGAATCCCAAGCATCATCTAATTGTTGATCTACAGCTGGTGTGATTTCTTCTGTAGTGATTTCTGCTTTAACTTCAGGGGCAGCTTCAACAACTGGAGCTTGGGCTGCAGCTTCTTGTTTAGCTTGTTCTAAAGCTGCAACATCTTTTGCTATCTCATTGAAAGTGTATTTAATAAGGGCAGCATTAGTTAATGCTTCTTTAGCTGTTTCCTCAGAAATAGTTTCTTCTCCAGCTCTATCAGAAATGTATTTATCAACAGCCTCTTGAGTTAAAGTTTTTTTGTAATTATCTTTAACCTTAATATCCACTTCAAAGTCTTTTAAAGTGTCAGGAGTGGCAGGATCGTAAACAAATTTAATATTACCATCAAGTTTTGTTAGAGTGATGGTATTTGGAGTTTCTCCATCTAATACAAATTTTCCTTTAGGAGTTTCTGCTACAGGGGCTTTTTCTACAGGTTTTGCAGGTGTGCCAGGGGTTTGTATAGTGATGGCTTTTCCTTCAGGAGCTACATCTGTAGCCTGCTTATCAAAGTCTTTAGTATCAATGAAGAAATAGATACCTGCCCTATTAGGTTGTCCCTCTTTAACAGGAGCCATATAAGTAGTTAGAGGAATATCTTCTGAAGCTCTATTTAAAGATAGTTTACCAGTGGCATCAGGAGCTTTATTAGACAATAAGTATGTTTGATAGTTTGGCCATACAACTGACTCATATTGTCCTTCAGAAGTTACAGAAATGATTTGCTCATATCTTTGATTGTAATAAGTGCTATCTGTTAATTTAGAATTTGTATTAGCATACATTTTCTGTAACAACATAGTGATGGTCCCTTTGTTTGCAGCTAGGTCAGTGGGTGTAAACTCTGAAACAGCCACCTCTTTACCAGACATAAAGAGTTTAAATCCTTCTGCAGTTTTATCAAACCATAAACTATTGTAGCTAGGATTTTTACCCTCTCTAGGAGTGCCCCAGTGAGTGACAGTTCTTAACCAATCAATAAGACGCATTGCTTCAGGAGAATCTGAAAGAACGAATTTACCTTTTGTGTTCTCTTCTACAATAACAGTGGCTAAACGCTGTAAGGCATCATAGATAGCATTAGCTTCTTTATCAGTGTGTTGTCTATTGTTTAAAGGTTGATAAGCATTCTTAAGTCTCAAGAAAGGTCTACCTAAAGCTTTTGAGAAAGATGTTGAACCTAAAGATATTTTCTCTTCCTGAGTGGGAACATATACCACTGGACTCTGTCTCAAGTCAGAATCTGTAATTAGTCCTACGTCTTGTGTAGAAACTTTTGCATCATAGTCTGTTACAAATTTCTTTTTATCATCATCCCATTTTTGTACAAACTCAGGAATACCAAAAGATGCTTGTACATCATATCCTTTTAGAGATGAGGAAGCTAGAGCTTCTTCTCTCCATTTAGTATAATTATAAGCACGTTTTATAACAGTCTCTTTGTTTACACTCTCTGAAAATAAGTTTTGTATACTAAGTGGGAATACCTGAAAAATCCCTTGATTATAAAGTCTCTCTACAAATTCTTCTTGGGATTCTCCTTTTTCTTTTGTTAAAGGCTTACCATTTTCATCCACTGGAGTATATGTACCATTCTTGTTTTCAATAGCCATAACAAGAGAAACAGTTGTAGAACTATCCACATCTTCTTTACCTTGTTTTAAAAACTCTGTTAGTCCAGGAATAATTTCATCTTGGTTTGTAGAATTAACTACTACACCTTTAATTTTATTTCTGTTTGGCAAAGTGTTTAGTTTAATACCAAATTGATTTGCTCTTGCATGATAAGGAGCTTCTTCTTCCTGAGTTTCTTTAAAAGATCTTTTAGAAGGAACTATAGTGGCTCTATCAACAAGTTGTTCTGGCTTTTTAGCATCTGGTTCATAAGCCTTATCATATTGAGTATTTTGAGTACCTTGATTCAAGGTGCCCAGTATTTGTTTTACAATAGCTTCATTGTTTTTTATAAGGGCTTCTTCTGCTAGTTTTTGTTTATAAGCTTTAGCTACTGATTCAAACCTATCTAGAATAAGTTGTTTTGCTACAATCTCTTTCTGTAGTTCTACAGCATCTTTTTGGATAATATCTAAGTGTTCATTTAAATCTTTAATTCTTTGTTCATTGATAGATATATCTCCATCTTCAACATTAGTAATGAGATCATCTAGTTCAGAAAGTTCTTCTCTGTAAAGAGGTTTAACTTTTAAGAAATTAGGATTAATCTTTAAGAAATCTACAAATTCCTGTCCCATAATACGTGGAACATTTGGATACTTAGCTTCAAACTTACTAATTAAATTTGTTAAAAAATCTACAGCAGAGTCTATTGCTTTTTCTGTTTCCTTAATTAATTTTACTACTACAGAAATTTGGGCTCCTGTTTTTTCTTGAAGAAGTTCAAGGTCTAACACTTGATTATTTATCTCTTCTAAAAACTCAGAACTTTCTGTAGGGAGCACATCAATATTTTGAGCTAAGTCTGCTACATAGGCTAAGTTAAATTCAATTTCATCTTTGTCTGAATTTAAAGTTTCCATTTCTCTCTCTAGTTGCGTTTGCATTCTAGAAAGTTTCATAGCAGAAGAAAGTGCAGTTTTAGTTGCAGATTTAAAACGTACAGTGTTTTTAGATCTTTTATCTATCTCTGCGTTTGCTATTTCCTCCTCTAAAAGAGCTAAGTCTTTCTTAATTTTTGTAATTTCTTCTTGCTTTTTCTTGATTAAAGAATCTGTTTTTTCTTGATTAGAAGATAGTTCTTCAAATAAATCATTTAGGATTTGTAATCTAAACTCTCTCTTTGCTCCAAGTCTATCATCCACTTCAGAAATAAATTCTTCTAGTACGGTCTGTTGTGCAGGAGTTAAGGTTTCTACTGAAGTGATCATAGCTTGTTTATATCCTTTTTGTGGAACAAACTGATCTCCAGTCACTTCTATAGTTTTTAGTTGTCCTTTTTTGTTGGTATAGACAAATAATAAAATACGTCCTTTTGGGTCATATTCTAATCTACCTTTAACTTTATTTCCTTTACCAAAGTTAAATTCAAATACAGTGTTTATATTTTTTAAGAAAAAATTAGCTTTCTTGTTGTTAATAGTGTCAGACACCTTTCCAAGTTTGTAGTCTGCCAATTCTTCTTTGGAGATGTTCTTTAAATTTCCCTCAGGAGTTTTTATTTGAATTGTACCATCTTCATTTTCACCTATAATAGATATAACAGGAAATCTATACACTGGATTTCCTTCAGCATCATATTTTATAGTTTTACCTAAGAAGTATTCTGTACCTATTTCTACATCTTCTACACCATCTGCAGTTTTTAAACTGACAGTGGGAACTTTTTCTCCTGGTTTAAGTGGAGGAGGAGCTAATTGATTTTCAGGAGCAACAGGTTCTTTAGTTTTAAATTTTTCTGGATTAGATTTTATTTCATTGAAGTCTTCAAAGAAACTTTTTCTACGTATTGTTAAATCAACATAATCAGATAAGTCTTCAACGATTTCGTCTTGATTAATAGATTCTAAATTTTCTAATTCACTACTAACTTTTAAAATTGCAGCTTGAACATCTTTATCATTTAATGCAGTTTTAATATCACCAGTTTTCCAAGCTGCATTATTAAAAAGAACTAAATCTATTTCAGATGTAAGAATTCCTTGACCAGCAAGCTTAGATTGTAATTCTGATGTTCGTTTATCATAATCAATAACTTTTGCAGAAGCATATGTCATTTTTTCAATTAAATCATCACTATATAATCTTTTACCATCTTTATCTAAAAGAACAGAATATTTATCATCGAATAATTCAAATGTCTTATTTATTTGAGTAGCAGTTTGACTAATGTTATCTAAACGTTGTATAAATTTTTCTCTAGTTTCTCCAGTTAAAACAACTCCTTCATTTTGTAATTCTTGAAAACCTTGATCACTTAATGCTTGTTGTTTATATAAACCAATTTCTTCTTTGATAGAATCTACTTTACCATATTTAACTCTAGGCATAATATAAGAAAGAGTATAATCTTGCTCATAATCTTTTTCATTTAAAGTATCATTATTAGCAATAGCTTCTTGACGTAACTTTTGAGAGTTAACAGCAATGTTACCATACTTAACTGCATCTTTTAATACTTGATTAATATTTTTAGAGTCATTGATTGCTTTAATAGCATCTTCAGTATTAGTTCCTTTTATACCACCATCACCAAAAAATCCTCGTTCTTTAATTGTATTTTGACCAAATGGAGAAAATGATGTTTGTATACCTCCAGATAAACCACCAATTAATATACTTTCTAAACCTTCTTTAGTTGACAAAGTTTTACTAACACCTTCACCCAATACATTTTCAAAAGCACCAGATACATTTTCCCAGAAGGAACTTATATCATCATTAACATTATATGCCCTTGAAAAATAATCTTCTGTACCTATTTGAATAGCAGATTGTGCACCTTCTTCAAATGCTTCTGAAGGAGCAAAAAGTAATGCAGCAGGATTAACTACATATTTATTAAATAAACGTCCAGGTTTACCAGCAATTGCTTCTAAAAGACTTGGAGATTTAATATATTTAGCAGCAACCCTGTCTGCAAGAGTAACACCTTTTTCTACATTTTCTTTTACTATTTGATTCATCATCCTTCTTTCTGCCACTTTTGATGAGTTCAGAATTTTAGGAAGTTGAATATAGTTAGTAGCACTTAATAATGCTACATTCATTCCCCAGGTATAATTACCTACCTTTTCAGCATAATCATTAATTTCATCTAATGCTGATCCTGTAGGTTCTTCCCCATATTTAGAAATATATGATTGAATCATTTTTTCTCTAACAGTATTTAAATTCTGTAAAGATTCAAAACTAGCTTCACCCATTGTACCAAATACAGAAGTTAAACCTCTATCAGCATTAGTCAACAGTTTAGCTCCAAGTGGTTTTAAATACTGATTAGATAATCCTGTAAGAGCATTATTTACAGCTCCATATCTTCCAATCTTAGGTGCAGTGAGAATAGCATTTTCAACTGCTTCAACAGTTTCTAATCCTTTACCTGCTTGAACTAGTCTATTTGTAAGACCAATAGATTTTAATATACCTCCCCAAGCAAACCCAGCTCCTATAGATCCTACAGAGTAACCTAGATTTTTAAGAACTTTATCAGAAAAAAAGTTTGCTGTAAGAATATTATCTGGACTATACCAACTAGCATCCTTTTCAGCTTTAGTATAAAAATTAGGAAGATAGTTTTCTAAATATTTATTGGTAGAATCAAGACCTCTGCCAAATTCATTATCATAAAAAGA
>Ga0208486_1000031_pt1 | contig 42111 bp, 54 predicted proteins | sample LakMenEpi03Aug12_FD_150664 | JGI IMG/M metagenome (GOLD analysis project Ga0208486, IMG submission 150664) | Freshwater microbial communities from Lake Mendota, WI - 03AUG2012 deep hole epilimnion (SPAdes) | ecosystem: Environmental > Aquatic > Freshwater > Lentic | place: Lake Mendota, Madison...
CTCGACGCGATCATCAACAACCTCATCGAACCGATTATTCGCACGCTCGGCCAGCCAGTCCTCGTCAGGATCGTCCATCTCCCACTCACCGACGTTCAGTTCAATGTCACTGTCTTCCGCATCGACCTCTTGCGTGCTGTCAGTTACCGGGCTGCGCTCACCTCGCAGTATGGTTTCGATCTTTACGCCAAACTCAGACAGATACGCCTGCACCTGCTCGCGTGTGACCTGCGCCTCGCCCTGCGCGTCGAGCCACTCTTCAATACCGGACCACTTGATTTCATCCGGCTTGACACCCTTGGCCGCCAGCGACTTGAGCCACGACTTCCAGCCCGATGCCGGCGCTTTCTTCATCTGTGCAGTATCAGCCTGACGGGCGAGCGGGGAGTACCACCATGTAGCGGGACGACTCTCAGAGAGACGTGCAACCGGTTCTGCAAGTGCGGCTTGTGCCGCAGCGAGCTTGTCTGTATTTGAGAACGATTCCGGTATTGGCCGCAACGTGCCGTCCTGCGTCACTGCGTATCGGTTGTAGCCGCTAGCGCCATAAACGACACCCGTGCCGCCGTTGTCTTTGTATAGATCGTAGGTGCGCTCGTCAGGATACTCGGAGCGCATACTTTCGGCTTCTCTCCACAGCGACCGGAACGTGTTGTATCCGTAATCGCCGTCCATCGTGAGTTTGCCGTTCTCGATCTCTTGCAACGCCGCAAGCATAGGACGAGTCTCGCTCATGCGTGCCGGCTCTGCACGAGGTACCAACTCATCACGACGGTACATCTTGTCATTGTCGAGCCAGCGCGGATCAAGTTCAGGCATCTCACGCAGCAGAGCGCGCTTCCATTCCAGACCGGTCATCTTGCCAGCAGGCAACGCGCGGTTTGCCATCAGCTTGCGACGCAGCACCTGCTCGTCGCTAAACTTCGGTGCCGGCATATTCGGTACATCCGGTCGTGCCCGCTCGCCCTCATACTGCACCGGCACACTGTGAGCGCCGAGCAGCACGACAGCACCGCCCTTGCCGAACTCACGTGTCATGTAGCCGTCGAAGCCGGCGTCAATGACGCCCGCCTCGAAGTCGTTCATCAGGTTGTCGGGTGACTGGTACGGATCGCCTTCAGCGAGACGCTTGTATAGACGCTTTGGATCAACGTCCATGTCATAGACGTTGTTGAGCGTGACGCTATGTGCGTGGTGCCCGACATCCGACTCGGGCGCGATGCCCTTGCCGGTGTTGGCATAGAAGTACAACCGTTTCTTTATGCGTGAGTCTTTGGCCTCGGCAATACGGAACCGTTCTTGGGCCTTCATGCCCGTGCCGAAGAACCCGCTACTTAGGGTGTCTCGCTGCTGTCGGGAGTAGTGGACTCCGACGACTGTTTCGCCGCTTCCTTCGCCGTAGCTAGGGCGCTGTTCGCTCTTGCGCGCAACGCCTGCTCGATCTGATCGATCGCCGGCTGCATCGGATCGGCCTCGGAGCTTGCGGGCTTCATCACGCCACTGATTAACGTCCCGCGCTTGAGCGCGCAGTCTGGCGGAAGACCCCTGATCACTTTGCATACCATAATCGTTCTCTCCTATCATTGCGCCGAAGCCTTCGTCGAAATAGACGGTAGCGACGCCTGCCTTGTCCAGAATGGACACGACTTGTTGCTCCAACTGATTCATGCGTTCGACAGGCAGACCGATATACATCTCGTTGTCCAGTGTCGAATGCCCTGATATTGCATCGCTGTCCAGCGCCCTGATCTGTGTGTAAATCTTATGCACCAGCGCACGGTCAGACGAATCAATATTGAAATGGATTATGCCGGTCTTTTCACCACCTGTAAAGGGCTTTAATCCGAGCGCATATACCGCTTCCTGATCAAGCACATAGCCGACAGCGCGGGCAGCAACGGCAGGATCGCCACGTGTTACAACCAGCGCGAACGACGGATTCGTATCTTCCATCCAGCCACCAAGCTGCGGTCGGATAGTTCCGGTAACTCCAAGGTCTTTCAGCAGACCCGGTATCACGCGAGACTTTATATCCTCGCTGACAGCACGTTGCTGCTTGTCGCTGAGTTTGTTCCACGCGGCAGCTTCATTCGGTTTCGGTGCGACCTCAAAGAACAGGCGCTGGTCACGTTTGACACGCGCAGGCGACAGCGCAGCAAGCTCACGGGCCCGAGCGTCTGACAATTCGTCATCTGTCTCTAGCACAGCGGGCTCACCCTCACCGGCCTGCGATCGACTGTGCGTCCGCGACGTATTGATCCGATGCTCCGTGGTGTGCTCACCTTGATCCGGCTCGACAGTACGTTCGCCACGGATGAACGCAGCATACGCGCTGCTGATTGCATCACGGGTCGCTTCGATCTGCTCGGGCGAGATGGTCGCGTAGTCGCCTTGTTTCTGCGCACGGACGACAGCGAGAAACTTGCCGAGCGTCTCGCGTATCGCCATTACCATCCGTTCGATGATGCCGCGAGCTTTATCGCCCTCCTGCTTCTCGATCTTTGCAAACACGTCAAGCCAGAACTTTTCATCCGACCAGTGCTGACCGCCAAGGTCGGACACCATCTCGTCCAGCAGGAACGCTTCGACGGTGTTCTCGCTGGTGTGGAACAACTCTTTCTGCTCGGGCGTGAGCGCGGACGACCAGTCAGGCATGGCGCGTGCGGCTTCGAGCTTTGCGGCATTCTCAGCGTTGCCGCCCCAATAGTCAGAGGCGAATGCGTCCAGCGCCTTGCGCTTGTCCGGCATCGTGGCAACCAGCGCATCACGCACCGCAGCCCACGCCTTTGCGTGCCGATCGCGCAGAACGTGCGTGACCTCATGGCCCATGACCTGCATCGGATTGATCTGTGCGGCCGTGTTGATATGAACCGTGTTCTCCGATCGATTCGGTACGGCACCATCGCTGCTGCCCGGTGCGAACTCGAATACCACCTTCGTACCGGTGATCCGGCCCATCTGCACAAGCACCTTGCGCATGTTGCGTGTGACCTTCTCACCCTTGATGTCCGGTCCGGTTTCGCTACGTAGCTGACTCTGCGGTCCGAAGATCGGTCGCGGCTGGCTAGAACGCTCTGCATCGGCCGCCATGCGGTTAAGCTCTATCTGCTCTGCGGTGAGCGGCGCGGCCGGCACAGCGGGGCGCGCAACAGGTGCGGCGGGCATTGCCGTAGCAGGTGATTCTTCGTCAGCGAGACGTTGCTGCTCGGTTACGGCCGGCTGCGTCGAGAATACCCCACGGGCCGGGCCTGCTGCGCTGATAACAGGCACCACCTCGAAGCGACCAGCAACCTCGCGGTGCGGACGCATCTCCTGCGACGGGTCTTTGCTGACGATTTCCTGTGCAGCACGTTGCGTGTAGGCCGGCACGTTCGTCACGGCGGTACCAGTGATAGGTTGCACGCTGCTGGCGGCTACCGTGGCTTCATTGGTGATACGCGCCGCTTCACCCTGACCGGGCTGCACACCAGCGTCAGGCGTGACGATACCGGACGGAACGGCGGGATCGAGCGCACGCATCGTCTGTACGACGCGCTGGCGCATGTCGGCATCGAGACGCATCAACGCCTTGGTCTGTTCCCCGGCCGGAAGGATCGCAAGCTGTTCAGCCAGTGCGATCAGTGCGGGACCAGCAGGGCGATCTGGTGTGACGATCTGTTGCGCGACAGGTACGCCGTCAGTCGGTAGTGCGATGGTGGGCTGTGCGGCAGTCGGCTGCTCGGGCATGCCGACCATCGGTATCGCGCTGTCTGCAGGCACACGTGCAGCTTCGGCAGCGGCAGACCATTCGCTCTTAAACGCATCTATTGCCGGTGCGAGCGTATCGATCGGTGCAGCAAGCGCGGCATCGGCGGCAGCGATAGCGTCTGGTAGCGTTGGTGCTTTAGCGATGTCGTCGACGGTGGGTGCGGGACGTGCGAGCGATCCGAGCAGATTGCCACCGCCGCCCATTGCTGCGCCGACGAGCATGCCTTGCGCCGCAGCCTTATCAACACCTTCCATCAGCGGTTTGCCGAGCGCTGCGTTCTGCCACACCTGTTCTTGCGCAGACTGCGGCAATTCTTCAAAGACACCTTCGCTCAATCCACCTTCAAGGATGCGACGGACGATACCTTTCTTGACAGTCGCAACGGCCGCGTCCTCGCTTGCATCAGCGGCGATGCCTTTGACCAGCATCGTATCAACGTCATCAACGCCGAGCCGTTTTGCCAGACGACCGCCGATCGCACCGAGCGCACCTGTACCGATACCGGATGCAATGGACATAGCGGACTGCGCAGCGGTCAGATCGCCGGTTGTCTGGCGAGTGCTCTCAGCCATTGAGCCTGCCGTGATCGAACCTTCGCCGATCGCAGCCGCAATCCACGGAGCGACCTTCGGCGCAGCAGCAACAACACCACGACCGACGACGCCGCCTGCGCCCATCGAGCCGAGCGATTCGATTGCACCGTGAGCAATGACGCTAGGGTTTGCAAGCAGCGCACCGATCGTCGGGAAGAAACCGTCAGCTTGATCGACTCGACGATTTGCGGCTTGCTGTGCCGGCGAGAGTTCTTCGTCGAGGATGCGCTTGGCTTCTTTGAATCTGACTCCCGCGCTTTCGACTAGATTGCCGACCGCACCGCCCGTTGGAATGTCAGCAAGACCGACCGCTGCTTCCGGCACTGAGATTGCAGACTTGAGCGCGGATATACCGATGTCTTTTACGGTTCCGCCGAAGGTGCGTTCTGCAGGTTTGTCGGGTGCAAACAGTTCGTCGGTAGTGTAGATACGATCAGACGAACCGAACAGTTCGTCGGTAGTGTAAATCTTGTCAGCCATTTGGCCTCTCCCGATAGGAGGTTAAGGGGGTGTTACTTCAGCGTGGTGCGAGTTTGGATCATACCGTCTTTGCCGTATTCTTTGTCGAGCAGATTGGCTTCAATGCCGTTGAATGCAGGTTGCGGTTTGCCACCAGCCGCTGCAGCCTTCGCTGCTCGCCACTTGTTGTCGCCGAGATACTCCATGTCGCCTTTACCGGGCACAGGTACAACTTGACCGACAGTATACTTCTCGCCACCACCACCACCACCACCCGGCGTACCTGCACCCTTGCCACCAGTCGCCGCTGTCATTTGCGTCAGCACGTTATCGCGGGCAGCTTTTGCCTTTTCGATCGTACCAGCGTCTGTCATCGGATCGGCGATCGTCTTGTTCAGCTTTTCCAGAGTGGCCGACAGGTTCAGGTGCTTCGCGAACTCGGACGTATCGTTGCCTACATCCACACGGAACTGCTTGAGCTTCAGCGCGTCTTTTTCCATCTGCTGTTTCGCGGCGGCGATCAGATCAGGATCGTCCTTGAGCGCGACCAACCGTTCGTACTCGCTCTTGTTCGTGACGTAGGAATCCGACGTAGCGGCAAAGTCTTTCGCTTCCTGCGCCTTCAGACCAAGCTGTGCCGCCTGCTGACGAATCGTGGCGTCATGGAACCGTTTCGTCTCTTCGTGCGTCGCCTTCCACTTCTCATCAGCAGACTTCTGCGCAGCGGCCTGTGTGGTACGCAATTCGTGCTTGTCGTCAGATCGATCAGCAGCAGCATATTCCCGCTCGCTGTGGTCAATCATGCCGACCTTACTCAGCGCATCACCACGATCACGACGATATTCGCCTTCGGTCTTTGCCCGTTCCGTCACACCGAGCGACGAACCGTCTTCGGTCGGACCGGCAATCTCGACAGTCTTGTTGCGCGATACACCAGCAAGCACCGCAGCAATACGTGCCTGCTTGTCCTGTTCGACCTTGGACTTTAGCGCCTCAAGATTCGTCGCGTCCTCAAGGTTTCGCTCACGCTTGATCGAGTCGCTGATAAGACCGGCACCTGCGCCGGCCGCTGCTGCTACACCTGCTCCAAAGTCCCAAGGCATGTTATGCTCCTTGCATGTGTTGTTGCATCTTCGCGGCGATCGCGGGGTCTTTCATCGCCTCAGAGGTCTTGCTGAGAATCTGGTCGAAGTTGCCGCCAGACCCCTTCATCACAGTTTCCGACATGGCACGTGTTGCCGTTTCCAGATCAGCCGCCGTACCTTCGATACGACCGGTCTGCTTCATGTAGTCAAGAATCTCGGTGAGCAAGACACCGGTTGCCGGCCCGATCAGCGCCTTCGGTAACGTGCCGCGACTCTCGCGCATGAGCACACTCAACAGTTCAGCAGCGCCAGCACCTGCGGCTGCTGCAGGATTGTCGGACGATTGCAACCGCTTCTCGACTGCGCTGTTGGTTGTCTTGTCATACAGAATTTTCTGTCCAGCAAGAATGATCCGCTGCAGCGAGGCTTGCTGGTCGGCTGGCACCTTCTGCTCGAAAGCCGCACGGGTCTTTGCAATTACGTCACCGCCGTCAGTGGCGGGTGCGGGTGCAGCGGTACTGTCGTCGATAAGTCCCATGATCAAGCCCTCGTTTGAATAAAACCAGCCGGTCGAACGCCCGCTGCTGTAACCGGCGTCTTGTTGTAGATCGGTGCGTTGCGATTTACGGAGAAACCACCGACAGTCGGTATCGCATTAGCATTAGCCGCCTGCGTCTGCATTTCGGCAGTACGTGCATCGTAGAGATTGGCCGTCGAATTGCTGGCCCGTGCTTGTGCGTCCAGTGCTGCCGCTTTTTCAGACGATTGGTACATGCCGGCTATGCCGGTAAGTGCAACCTGCGAAAGTTCTTTGTTCTCCTTGCCGAACTTCAGAATCTTGTCGAACAGACTTGGGCCTGTGTTGATACCATCTGCTGCAGCTTTAACGGCGGCGGCTGTTTTTTCAGGCGACGCGACACGGCTCATCAGCGAGGGTTCGCCAGATGCAGTTGCTGCAGTGTCAAGCGCAGGATTGGTCGCAGCGACAGCATCGGCAGACGCACCGGGTGTAGCGCCGGCCGCTGTACCGTCCACAAGCTGCATGGTCGGCTCGCTGACCAGACCAGTCGGTGACGCCTCGACGCCCGGTGCAAGCATACCTGACGTGTCTGCTGCACTGGTAGCGTGTGCGAGGTTCAGATCGCCGGTAGCGATCGGCGCGCTGCTGGCGCTCACGTCAGCAACCTGACTGGATGTCATACCATCAACCATTGTGGCACTGTCGGCCGTCGTCGCAGCAGAACTGATGTTGCTTGCGGTAGATGACGCAAAGGACTGATTGATCTCACCTGCCCACGATTTCATTCCCTCACCAAACATGCCGCCCTGCGCCATCGTGCCGAAACCACCGACGAGGCCCATGACGCCACCGATCTTGGCGAGGTCGGAATTACCCGTCACCATGCCGACGACGCTGACGACAGCACCGATAGCCGCGATCGTCTCGAAGGCTGTCGCCACCGCAAAGAATGCGGTTACCGGTTCGTTACGCTCACCAAACGCAGGACCGCCGAACGGATCGCCGATCGGCGCGTCAAGTGACCATGCTCGCGTCATTGCGCGCGACAGGTAAGTTTTCTTAAACATGGTTCATCCTTTCGATCCGATAATAAATGTCGTTGGCGTCACGATGCGACTCAACGAAACCCAACCGTGCAACAAACTCCTGACTTGCCGTTCGCCATACGGGAACCCGTGTAACCGCATGCCCGTACCTAGCTATAACTCCACCGAGGTGCTGCCGCAACATACTGCGCGTGCCTTGCTCGCCGTGCTTCCATGCTACGTGAATCTCGTCATCTCGCGTGAGCACGACTCCAATCAACAGCCCGTCGTGAAAAACTGGATGTCGCGTGAAACTTGACAGCGCCTGCAGATACTCTTCCTTCGTGCAAAACAAAAAGCCCGACACCTGCAACCACAGCAGGTCGTCCATCACACAACAGCCGGTGCCGCACTGAAGTTAAGCAGCTCACCGAGATTCATGTTGCCGATCGCGCCGGCAATCTCGAAGCCCTGCTTCATCAGGTAGAACTGGTTATCGACCGCAGCCTGCTTTGCTGCCAGTGTCATATCCTTGTTCGCCTGAATATCCGAGATGTTCTTGACGGTCTGCTTATACATCTCGCTGGCCGTTGCCGAGTTCTGCATGGTCGTCTTGTAGTCAGCTTCGATTGTGGCAAGCTGCGTCTTCATTGCCGCGTCCATGTTTGACTTCATCGCATCGACGGTTGCAGACAAGTTGCGACCGGACATATCGTTGATGCCGGCCGTGTTGGTCTTGAGTGCCTCGTTCTGGTAAGCGAGGTTCTGCTTTGCATTCGTGTCATAGACCGACGCGTCAGCCTGTGCGATTGGCAGCGCAGCCGCGTATGCTGCTTGGTCGCTGGCCGTCACCGCGAGGGACGAATTGAACAGGCCGCGCGAGTTCATCTGCTGGTTCGCGCTGGTCCGTGCCATCTGCATGTGGGGCGAGTCGGTTTCGATCAGACCTCTCATCTGACCGGCGACAGTCTCTTGCGTCGGATCGACGGTGCGCTGTGCCGAGTTGTACGTAGCGGCCTGACCGACAGGCGGGGTGACGGCAGGAAACGTCGTGCCGTCCGTATTGGCGACCGTGCCGGGCACTGCCGTTGCGGGAGGTACGAGCGGTGTGTCAATCAAACCGTTTTGGATACTCATTTACAATGACCTCCGTTTTCAAATGGATCGAGCCAGTTGCTGCAAAAGTAATACGCAACATCGGCTCGCCAGTTATCGACACGTTTCAGTCTGCCGCATTTCTGGCTGAACGTCCATTCCTGCGGCGCGTCGACCATGAGCAGCGAGGCAAGCAGATTGAGCAGGATGTCGACGAGCCAGCCGATCGTGACGACGACCGCACCGACAATCTTGACCTCGATGCGTAGCGTTTTCCAGTTCGCCTTGAGTGCGGTGTAGGCGAGGAAAAACACCCACACCACGAAGGGGAGGGATAGAGCAAGCCAGATCATTCGTTGATCCTCCCGGTGCGTTTGGTGATCGTCAGATCGTTGAACGCCTTGAACTTGGCGTAAGCGTGGGAGTAATTTGGATGCTGCGGATCAAGCATGTCGACCTCTGAGATGCCTACCGTCTGAGCGAGAAGCTTCTGTACCCCAAGCATGAACTCTCTCTGAGTGCGGTGGGTAATTGGCGTGCTGGACTCCATCGCAAGGATTTCATCGTTGATCACCTTGTTGTGATCCCGTGTTGCACCGTTGGCGAAGTGGGCGAGGATGACAGGCTCGACTAAGTTCTCCGGCTCCTCGTATTCCTTCTGGCCTGTTCCGACATAGTTGGAATAGAACACCACACTATTTCCAGCGGTGTCGATGTGCCAGCCATCCGGCCCAATTGCTGCAACAAGTTCCTGCCGCAGGATTTCGGCGTCGAAGGACTGACCTTCTTGTAGTATATAAATCATATTAACTCCTTGCTTCCACGGTGAGGTTGCGTGCATAGCTAATTGCTGTCACTGAAGTTGATGCAGGGGAGCCATACAGACCCTCAACTTTATGCAAGCCTGTTTTAAATGTTTGCGTCACTGATGGTGATATGACCATTACGCCATTAGCCGTTGGCGCAGTTGCGTACAGCATGGCAGGGGTTGTCGCATTTGATGGTGTAATAATTACACCATCAACACGCAATCCACAACTGCTGTTATTTCCAGAGGTTGCATTATTTAGACTTGAGTACATCTGAGCATCCAAGTCACTTCCAATTAGATATAACTCCATATCTGGAAGCAGCACAGCACTCGGGCTAGAGGTAGAAGGATTCGTAGTCACCCCTCTCCGAACCTCTCGCTGCACCACCTGTTCAAACTGATAATTCCTCGGCACACCGCACAGTTGCTTCACGCTAACCGGAGTACCGGAATTCCACAGACTCGGGAACAGTGCAGACTTATCACCTGACCAATGTGCGAACTCGGAGCAGGTGTTGCTGCCTGCGGTGGGGAGAAGCATTCCGCCTTGGTAGTATTTGACGTATGACCAGATGGCGTCGGCATTACCGCTTGCCGCTGAAGAACCATCACCAAAGTACACCGCAGCAGAACCGCCACTACCGGCAGCTTTCCCTGTTCCATCCACAATCAATTTGCCGTTGCAGAACAGGTAGTAATCCGATCCCTTGGCTTGAAGCACAAACACATTTTCTTGCGACTTGAAGTCACCTTGGTATGTGAATTGAACCGCACCACCGGCATCGGTTGTCAGGAAATACTCTGCAATGTTGATGCGGAAGCTGTTCGTGTTATCCGTAACCTGAAACACTACAGATTGATCGCCAGTGTTAGGCGAATAAGGAACACGAACCTTGAATGCGACAGCCCATCCGGTTGCGCTTACAAGCGACATTCCGGTTTTTGCGTAATACCTAGAGTCAGTAGAAGCAAACCCTGCAAAGCTCTGGTACAACTTGTTGTTCTGGATGCTGAAGTAGGTAGATTCCGTACCGCCTCCAGTGAATGTCCACCCCTGCGCTGACGGCAGACTCGTCATCTGCATGTCCTGCGTCCAAGTCGGAGCAAGGCCGAAGCCATCACCGAGTCGGCAATTACCCAACTTAGCAAAGTTCACGTCCATCGTGAATGTCTGCGCCGTCAGCGGAGTTCCTACAGACACACCATCGACATAGAGTGTGGCGTAGTCGGCACCATCGCCCACAGTACGAACACGAATGCCAACATCGTGATTGCCACTTGCGACACTGCCCGTACCCGTGACAGTAGCGACGGTGCGATCTGCTTCATAGATCGTTAGAACAGGGTAGCCACTGGCATTGATGGTGAGCGTGATCCGGTCATGGTCAAGACCGTAGGTAAAGTCCCATACGTTCGTGGATACTGCAAAGGTTCCGCGATAGAGAACGCTGCACGTCTTTCCATCGTAGAAGTTGACAAGAGGCTGCGCCACGCTGCGCGACTGATTGACCGGAGTACCGGGATTGAAGCAGAGCTTGTAATCGAACATACCACCGGATTGAATCAGGGAGTTTGCGGAGAGGTTTTGGATGAGGAAGCAGAGCGCAATCGTTGTGGTAGGCGTCCATACGGGGGCAGACGTACCCGCATTGTAATAGCCGTGCGGATACTTTTTTGCTGATGTGTATTTCCAGACGAAGTAGTTAGATGCGTCTGTAGTTCCCATCGTCCCTAGCAAATGGTATTGCGTATTGGCGTTTATGGTTCCAGTAAATTGAATCGGATACCATTCGCCATCCGTCTTGCTTGTAACTAACCTCCCCCCGATTGTTCCACTGATTAAATCTGCACCAGTTGGTGAGCCGCCTGAGTTAGCTCTAAACGACAATGTTAGTGCCGCAGGGGGATTACCTACCTTGTATAACTTTACCCAGACAACTGGATTTGTCAGGTTTTCAGAAACAATGAACCCTTGAGTGAGATAGTAGACGCTTGCGGCAGAGCTAATCTGAGCAGCAGCGTTGTCCTCAATATTCCCAGTCGCCACGCTTCCAAAGCTACCATCCGGCAACGTACCCCACTGCGCTCCACCCCACTGCTGATTGAACCAGCTAGGGAGCCAGCCTGAACGGTACATGTCTTGGAAGGCTGAACCTGCGGCGGGATAGTAGTAGCCGGTGAGGGATTGTTCTGTATTTATTGGGTTGCTCAGAGATGCGTACAGCGTGTCGAAGTACACCTTAAGTGTTGCCTTCAGATTCGCCCATGTGACTTTTCGTAACAGACCTGACACACTATCCCATATACCAACTTCGTCAGCGTCGACCGGCGTTGCTTTATTTGTTGCCGCGTGTATGGTTGCTGCGATATCAACAAGATAATCAGTACCAGCTATCGCAATAGTAGGGATACCGGTCGTGCTTATCTTCAATAGCCCGTCACCGCCAGTCGCAACCATTGCTGAGCCACTTGCGTTGATGTATACGATCTTGTACCCATTACCAGTAAGTGCCGGCATCTTGTCGAAGCCGGCTGCAATGGCCGCAAACTCGGCCCTCATATTTGGCGTAACAACTTGACTGCCTTGCGCCGGAGTCCCGCTCGCATTAAAGAAATCGTTTGACATTATCGTAGGCCTCGTCTCGGGGTGTAGTGAATGATCAGACTGTTGATCGTGAATTGCCCGGTGTAATCGGTATTGTTTGCAAACGTCATTGCGATGTTTTCGGCAGACCCCATCAATTCAATCTCGCTTGGCATTAACGTCTGTCCGTCCCACACCAAACCGCTATCCCAAAACAAACCGCTGTCCCAATTACTGACTGTGAAGTTCGAGGCGTAGCTGACCTGCGCCTGCGGAGCGATGTCGGTCTTTCCGTACCCGAGCGAATAGCTGACGGTGAGCGGCGCATACGTCGAGCCGGTGATTTCCGCCGACGCCTTGCGGAACCGCTTGATGAGGCGCGGCCCACGGATCGCGTCATAATTGAGCGTGATGTACGAATTGATCGCCACTCCATCGAAGCTGGTACCTACATCAAGCTGATGCACATAGCCGTCGTTCGATCCGAAGTACGTGACCTCATTGCCGCTGCTGTCTTCACCTTCCCACACGCAGAACACGGGATCGGGGAAATAAATAGGAAGCGAACCGATAAACTTGTCGTTTATGATTGTGGCATACAGCCCGTAACCGTTGGAGAAGAACAGTCTGTACTGGCTGCGCTCACGATTGGCGCAGCACGCCTGCCCGAACTGACGGTTACTGACAATGAACGGGCGAATATTTGCAGAAAGCGACGCCTGATCGAAGTTGCCGTATGCCAACGTTGCGTTGAGCCCCATAATGCCGCGATCGTCCAGCGAATAGATACCGGCCATGTTCGCAGCGGTGTAATCGATAGCGCCGACGCCATTGTTGTACGTGACAAGGTTGAAGTCGGCGGTCGATGAGCCGTACAGGATAAGCGTATTGTTGCGGGTCTGTACCAGCAGTGCGCCGCCGCTCTGCGAGCCGGGTAGAAGGATTAGATTTGTGATGCGCTCGCCGGCTGATATTTCTGCCGCGCCAAGGATTGCAGTCCATCCGAACGGATCGCCGATGCCGCTGACTTGCAAGCTGGCAACGAATGACAGGATCAGATGGTTCTTGAACACCGCGATATGCTTTGGCGTATCGGTCGGCATTCCTGTAGCGATCGGTGCCAGTACATCGCCATCAAACTCGAAGGCTTTGTTGACGTTATCGCATCCGTAGATGCGAGTCGCACCGGTCGTTCCGCCGAAGTTGCCGGACACAAACTCGAAGTGCCCGCCCGGCGCAAGGGTGATAGATGTCTGCACGCCCGACAGAGTGACCGTGGCACCACCAGACAGCGTTGCAGCGCCTGCCGCAAAGTTTCCACTACCACCGCTCGGCGTCGTGATAACAAACGCGCCAGCGGCAGTTCCTGACCACGCGCCAGACTGTTTGCACACACGCTTGACTGTTGCGGTCACCGCGCCCTGCGTGAGCGTCTCGCCATCGACAGGTGCAGCTGTACCACCGACTGTAAAGCTGACCGTCTTGTAGAGCGGTACAGCGGCCCATCCTGCCGCGCTCGACTTCCACACATCTACAGCTGTACCGCCAGTGTTGTTGCGGAAGGCATAGACGTTGCTGCCGTACTGCACGACGCCACGCACCGGACCGGAGCCTGTAGGTCGGGAGATAGCTGCGCGATAGCTATTGGCAGCCAGTGCGCTATAGGCGGCCGACAGTGATGCCGTTCCGCTCTGGCCGATCGTGCTGTTACACACAGCAACTACAGATACACCAACACGCAGGTTCTCACCGTCCGTGAAACCGCCAGTCGTTGCAGTCAGTACGAGTTGTCCTGTCGGCGTTGCGAGGAGCACGCCGGTCGTTCCAGAGGTCTGCCCGTTGATCGTGTCACCGAGGCTGACACTACCACCCATCGTTACACCAAGGATGGTATAGATTGCAGCTGACGGCGATGCATGCCCATCAAAACGCTCGTAACCAGCAATACGTGTGTAACCACCTGTGACATTGCACTCGTAGTTGATTGCATCACGAGCGACACCGGGTTTCAGAGACAGCGTAGGCGTGACAAGATCAAGACCGCCCTTTAGAGCTATCATCTCGTACATCACGCGAGGCATGTCCATCGGCTTCATGCCAACGGTCCTCCCATCTGGATCATCGGCAACTGATTGACTTCGAGCTTGTCGAGGGCAATACCGTATTCGTTCATACCACGGTTATACGCCTCGCCAGCCGCCTCGTAACCGCCGTAGAACATAAGTGCCCGCCACACGATACCCATGTGGAACGTCGCGGGCATGTCAGGCTCTGCGCTATCACCGGATAACTCGGCAGGTTTTTTGTAGTAGTCGTTCGTCACGGTATGGTCGCCGTTCGGTACAGGTCCGAAAGACAAGGTGTTGTCTGGATTTATCGTGAAGACCAGCGGGCGGGACTGTGCGTACCGGAGCGCACCGTACAGGTAGGAATTGCGAAAGTCGTCGTACTCGACGAAGTTCATAAATATCTCTGTGATAAGACCCTGCGATGTCACGTAGTTACGACACGTATCGAGTGTCCATGTTGCAACGTCAGTTGCCACTGCCGTGTAAGTACCGGATTGGCCGGCGACAGTGACGATGGTTGCCGACTTGCGCATCCACCGCCACGTCGTATGGGCCGACTGGATGTCGAGCCACGCCTGCTGAATCCAGTTGACAACCCGCCCCAACTCGCCCGTTTGATTGACGGTCGTTGTCATAGGCTGTGCCGTGATACCAGCTTCAGCAATAAGCCTATTGCATAATTGGAGCAGAGTCATGGTCTTAGCCCTCGGCCATCAATCGATTGAGCCACTCGATGCCACGCGGCGTGTCTTCCAGAACGGAGAACGGAAACTGCGAAGAGGTCGTGCGGATCACTTCGTTCTGCGGGTTGAGCGACTCTTCGGCCGACTCGTGCTTGGTCTGTACGCTCATCGGTTTCGAGCGGGCCAGCACCTCGACGTACTTGCGGCGCATGATCCACGGCCGACCGACGGGCACCCACTCGGCCTTGCCATTGACATAGAGGTCGATCATCTTGCGCGGATTCTTTTCGTTCAGCGGCTCGACGCGAATCTTGACCAGTTCTTCCATGAACATCATTTCGGCAAAGTCGTTCTTGGTCAGCGACGATACGACAGGCTCGATCGCAATCGATTCACGATCGATCTGCACGTCAAGCGGCGGAAGAATGAAATTACCAGCGGTTTGCTGGCCGACTTCCATGTCGGCGGTATGAGCAAGTTCTTGCATGTGATACTCCTTGTGTGGTTGGTACAGGACAACCCCCTGTTGCCAAGGGGCTGTGGTGTTAGGCCACTTGCGGACGGTCAGGCAGAGTCATGCAATCCACCAGAACCTTCGTGATGCCGGTCTGCGAGGCTTGATTGCTGACACCCATCGTCCATGCCGAGCCGGTCGAGATGACCTTCGTCAGCTGATAGCCGATCGGACAGAGCGTGTCGGGAATGCCGGGGAATTGCGGAGCGTTGGCAAAGACACCAGCGTCCGAGTAATCCACGATCTGACCCTGCACGACCTTGAGTGCTGCGCTGGTATCGAGGCACCAGACGAACACACCGGCCTTGTTGACAGCGATCGGCAGGAACGCGGCACCAGTCACTGCGTCAGTCGTCGGCGTCGCGCCGTTGCTGGCACCCGTGAAGGTGTACATCTTGCCCTTGATGCTGTAGTACATGACGAGCGCATTGGTAGTCGTGGTAGTCGTAGTGGTACCGACAGCCAGACCTGCCTTGGTGAGCATCGCAGTCAGCGGAGTTTGCTGAAGATTATCCATGGTGCTTGTTCCTTTCGTTGTGTAGAGTTAGCCGAGCGAAATGCTCGGATCGAATGCGCCTACCGGACTGACATAAATCGTCGTTGCGGTATCAAGCGCCGTCGAGTTGCCTGTGAATGCTGAAGCATAGGTAATCATCAGATAACCGATGATGGCCTTACCCTCGGGTGTTTGCGGAAACTTGACCGCAGCCGCCGTAGCGCCCTCCGTGCCGAAGCCAACGGTCTTGGTGCCCGCCGAATCGACATAGAAAACAGCAACGTTGAACTTGCCTGCGCCGATCGAAAGACCGGTAAGTGCGGGCATGTCCGTCGAGGCAGCGATCGTGACATGCTTGCCATTGGCGACGGCTTGAAAATCGGTAGCACCGACTTTGGCAAGCACACCGCCACCGGCCTTGATGACAAGGCCGGCAGTAGCAAGCGCCTGACTCGACATTCGATCAGCCAGCGCGTTGAGCAAGGGGCGAAGAGCCTCCCGGTCACCGCTGGCCGCAACGGCGGCGAGTTGTTGTGCAACTGTGTTTTGCATAATGATCTCCTTGAACGGAGCCGCTGAACTAGCCGGCCCCTATGGCTTACAGGTTGGTCACGCCAACGTTGGCGACAGCCAGCCAGCCGTAGTTCTCGACCATCGCTGCCTTCCACCAGATCGTGCCGGCGTAGCCACGCTGACCGAAGGGATCGCTCTTCGACTTCTGGCCGGGCGGCAGGAAGGTCGGATCGAGAGACTCCTTGCCGCGCACCGCGACTTGCGACCATGCATCTTCGGCAGCCACGATCAGCGGATACACGTCGATGCTGGTGCCGGTCGTCGAGTACAGGCCGAGCGTGCCGATTGCCGCACCAGCGTCCTGATAGGACGGCAGGTCAGGCGAGGTGACAAAGCGGAAGCGTTCGCACTTGCCGACTTCGTTTGCCATCGGCGTGCCGCTGGAATATTTCTCGATAGGGGTGAAGCCGGGCAGATCGCGAATGTCCGGTTCCAGATCGGTATGGCAATACACGATGAAGCCGGAGGCCACAGCGTCGGTGCCGTACTGGTTGGAAGCCGACAGCACGCGCGTCACGCTCTTGCCGTGGTTCGCCTGCAGGGACTTGACGATCTTGCGGATCAGCGGCAGCGTGAGCTTGCCGTTGACGGTCGCGCGGCTGGTGCCGGTGCCGCCGTACCACTGATTGGTACTGGCCTTGACGATGCCATAAACGATCATCTCGTTCACCAGTGCAACGCGCTCGCCGATCTGCTCCTGCATGGCCTGCGGAATGTCATCCTCGTACAGGTCGTAGGTCTTGTCGCTGAAGCCATACAGGCAGGAATACTGCTGCATGACGACAGAGATGTCCATCGGAGTGATGGACTCGGGCAGCACGGTCACGCCTTCCTGCGTCAGGTGCGCATTGACCAGCGTGTTTGCACGGTCGCCGGTTGCATTCTGGAAGAACTGGTTCGGGTTGGTCGTAGTCGCACCGTAGGGCACCCAACGACGGGCAACATACGTGTCCGAGTTGTTCTTCGGGAACTTGACCTGACGGCCACCTTTGGCGAGAACTTCCACCGGTACAGCGTGCTTCAGAATCTGACCCTTGAACTTATTGATTCGGCCGGGGGTCAAGCCGAAAGTTTGCATCTGGCCCATGAGAGGCTCCTATAAAAGAATGACGATATGACTACGACTTAAATCCTGCATCGAATTCGTCGTTGTCGGTTGAGCCAGCATTGGGCGCTTGCCCTCCGCTACCCGTTACTTCAACTGCGGCGTCGAGAACTTCCCTTCGCCCTTGCGCCTTCGTCTGCGCTGCCCTGAACTTGGTCAGCGCGTCCGTAAGGACCGTGGCGCTATACGTTGATCGGACGCGTGTCTGGTATTCCTTCGGCTGTTTGACAAGCCATTGCCTGAATGGTGTATCGGGAATTACCCCTTTGTCATCAGGCAGACCGATGGTTTCCTTCCACTTCTCGTCGAATTCGTTCAACGTCTCTTCAGTGATCGCACGACGGACTCGGCGCTCGATGGCCTCCTCGTCAATGACAGGCGCTGAAGGTTGGGCGGCATCTTGCGGTGCCGGGGTGATGGTGCTGGTGTTGATCGTATCGACCAGTTTCTGCAAGGTCTTGAACTGCAGCTTCGCCATCTCGGGGAACTCAGCAGCCAGATCGGCGACGACCTCCTCGGACAACTCGATCTTTCCACCAGCAGGAGCAGAGGACTTGAGCTGGTCAATCACACGCTCGATGCCGCCGATCTTGCCGAAGGCTGTACCGAACTGCTTCTCCAACGAGGCCTCGATCCCTTCGATCCGTGCCACGCCATCGAGCAACTTACGATACTCATCCTCGGGTACCTGCATCATCTTCGGTTCGTCAGCCGGTGTGGCACCTGTAACTACCTCATCACCAAACCCGCCATTGAACTCAGCAGCTTCCTGCTCTGCTGTCGGTGCATCAACCACTACGTCATCATCTTCCATGTCATGCTCCTAGTTATCAACGACCGGCGTTTCCGTGGGTCGTCATCCTTGCCGTGGACCTCTCGGTCGGCGGCACCTACATTCCCTGAACCGTAATTGCTTCCGGCTCGGGTGAATCCATATCCAATATCGCGCGGCACTCAGCGATGCGACCGCGCAGCACAGCAGTCTCCTTCTCGCTCAGTGCGGTATTGTCGTTGTCCATGCGAAGCTGCGCGAGACGTGTCGTGTAGTGAGCACGCAGCGCCTGCCACAAGGGGTTGGTCGATTGGGCTTCGGTTATCTTCATACCAGCCTCTTCAGCTTGTAGAGCGTCTTCTGATACAGCGCCACAACATCATCCAGTAGCGCGAGCAGCGACGGGTCTTCCTGACAGGTATCGTCACGAGTGGCCTGCAGCCAGTCGATGTCGTCCTGCATTTGCACATCAATGTCATACTTGCCGCTCGGCAGCGTCACGTCGAAGTCACCGACCAGATCGAACATGCCTTGGTACGCTTCGACCAGCGCATCAACCGCACCGGGCAGTGCCTCGTAGAACGCACCGAGCGCCATGTGCCGAGCGTAGCTGTCCGTGCGGAAGTGCTCGCGGTGAGCAGCGTCACGCATGGCGAAGGTGCGGGAAACCAGTTCATCGATCATTTGCGCCACTCCATCTGCGTCCACGGAACATCAATCCGCTTGTTTGCCTTTTTGAGATTCAACGCTGCCGGGATTACAGCGAGATTGAACGCATTGTGAAGACCAGATACGGTACTGCCGTGCAACGGCTCAATATGATCGACATGCCATTTGATGCCAGTCATAGTTGTGCGGCACCGACGTAAAATTGCAGCTTCCTCAAGCACCAAGACATCGAGTTCTGTTTTCCTACCGCTGCGAAGGACACCCGTGTGTCGTTTGCGCAACGAGGCATACAGTCTCTCTGGATATTTCGCACGATATGCACGCTGACGGTTGTTGACTTTGTCTCTATTGGCCTTTGCATAAACACTGGCGCGAGCTTTGTTTGTTGTAGCATCCGCCGCGTATAGCTTCTTGCGATATTCAGGATCAGCCGCAACAAAAGCCGCAGTACGCGCACGTTGGTAAGCGACCAGTGCATCACGATTTGCCAACCACCTAGCATTGAAATAATCAGGATTCTTTGCGAGCCATTCAGCGCGATAGGTTGGTCGTTTTGCAAACCACTCTTTTTGATATTGTGAGATACGCTCGGCGTTATCCTTTTTCCATTGCGCCATATACAACTTCTTGCACGGCTTGCACCGTGACGCATTTTTTGGGAACGCAGTAACAGCCAGAACCGCACCACAATTACTGCAGGTTTTAGTTAGTGTGTTCATTGCGCAAAACTCTGACCGGCGGGAGCACGCCCTGCTGGCTCTATTGACGGTGCAATCGGTGGGGGTGGATTTCTGTGCTTGTGCAGATCGATCGTTGCAGACCCGAGCGCAAGTTCTTTGGTAGTGCGCAACTTCATTACAGTCTCAGCCAACTTGCCCTTGATCTGCTCAAGCGTCTGCTGATGCTTGTTGGCGTAATCGAGCAGTGCCAATTCGCGACGCACCGCCAGTTCCTCACGACGTGATGTGAATTCAACCTGCGTCCGCTGCGTCTCGGCCTGCACATACACGGCGTCACGATCCGTGTCTTTCTTGATGCGCAACTGAGCAGTCTGCTCACGCAACTTGTCGCTCTGCATCTGCGCCTGCGCTCTGATCTGTGCGGCCTGTACGGCTGGCGCTGGCGGCGGCTGACGCTTCGCCATCTCAGCCTTCTCTTCGTCGGTCAGCTTCAGGCTGCGGTAGTCGATGCGCTTGCTCTTCAGGTACTCTTCCATCACGCGCGCCGGGCTCAACTCGAAGGCCGGATTCAGGCTCGGCTCGACCAGTTGCTGGATGACCTGATCCTGAATCGCGCGCTCAACCAGAGCGGACGATCCGTGGGCGTTGATGTTGAAGTCACCCTTCTCTTCATTCGGTACATCAGGATCGAGCAGCAACCACTCGTAGTAGTCGCGGATCAACGGCTCGGTGATGCAGTCGTCGCACGTCGTGGCGATGCTGCGCAGCAACTGGTTCGCGTTGTTATTCTGCAACGCGGCCGCACCGTATGTGTCGGGCGTACTCGCTCCGCTCTGGCCCTGAGAGATAAGGGGTATGTTTGTGCTCTCTTCGGCAATACGGAACGAGTACTCGATGATGTTCATCAACGACTGCTGCCGATCGGGAATCTCGACGGCAGTAAACGCCTTCGTCATGTCATCGATCGTTGCGTCGGATTTCTTGACCCACACCTTGTTCGGCGTGATGATCCACTTGCCGTCAACAGGAACGATCGACGTGCGGTCAATGATCAACTGCACACCGGCAGACTGACCGGCATTCGTCAGCATGGCGCGCGTGGCACCGTTGCACATCACCTGTGCCGGCGAGCACTGCTCGCCAATACCGACGCCAGTCCAATGACCGGAGCGACGACGCCACGGGAACACACGGTACGGCATGCGGCCGGTATCGAGCGGATTGAGCACGACGCGCACGACGCGCTCGTTGATCAACGTGGCAGTGACGTGATACGTCTCGCGCTTGGCAACCTTGCTGGCGAGGTTCTCGTTCGCTACCATCAAATCTTCGGCACTGATCTCACCGTAGAAATGGTAAAGCTCAAATCGTTTCGCCCTGATCTTCGGATCATCGACCGCGCTCGGATTGCGCTGCCCGTCTTCAGTCAGATAGCATTTCGACGGGCCTTCATCGAGAACCAATTCGATCTGATCCGGCAGGTAGCTACCGACAGCAGGCAGCTTCTTGACTTGTGCCGGCGACATGTAGTCGCGCTCGAAGCAGTACGACCCCTTCGTTACATCCTCGCCACACGCCGGATCGGGAAAGAAATTCCATGGATCAACCTGACGCTCGCCGGGCTTGCGTTCCTTCTTTATCTCGATCGCGACGTTGCCCTGCTCGTCCTTTGTCAGCGCAGTGGAGGTACGCGCCTCAACGAACGGTCCCTTCAGGATGCCGACGCCGATACGCGCCGAATCGAACAGCACCTTACGCATCTCGACTGCATGCTTCGCTTCGACGATCCAGTCGTAGATGCGTTTCTCTGCCGCCTTGGCCGAAGTCGTGGCACGGGCTACAGCGTCCTTGGCAGCGGCAAACGCATCCTGTGGGGTCTGCGGTACCGGCTGCATTGATGCGGCCGGCTGCTGCGTCATCAGGCTATCTGGCGCGACAGCCTGTGCCATCGGCTGCGGTTGCTGCGGCGGTAACTCGCCACCGTTCTGCATGACCTGCTTGAGCATGTCCCGAGCGGCGATCAACTCAGGTACTGGCGTCGGATCGAAGGCGAAGGGTTTGTCATCCATCGGCAGCAGAAGCTCAGACACCTTTGCATGACCGGCATCGACGTAACGTGCGGTCAGCGGGATGAACACCGTGCTGCGGTTGTCCGTACCGTCACCGGCCGTTGCGCGAGTCAGCGGCCCCTGCATTGAGGTCGGCTTCGCCCACTGCGCTTTTTCCCACTGCGCGCGATTGACATCATCAATGCCAAGGTACGCTTCCTCGGCAGACTTCCAGACATCCTCGATACCGGACGACTTGCGGCCCTCGACGGCTTCCTTGCGAAGATCGACGAGACGCCCTGCCAGCGCGGCTAGGCGCTTGTTCTTTTCCTCATCGGCAGGTAGCTGTTGCTGGTCGTCCATCAGGGGCGCTCCAAAACTGTTGATAGTTATAAACTATTGCTGTCTTACGGTCAATAGGTAACGGCTATCGCCTGCCAAGACGGCGGGCACGGACGATATAGTCCTGCATTGCTTCAACAAAGCCGCGCTCCCCGGCCAGCGCGATGAAATGCCGAGCGCCGAAGTGCAGAGCAGCAAAGTGACTAAGTGCCATCAACAACCACCGACGATCGGTTACCGCTGGCATCAACCGTGCTGACGATGCGGTTCGTCGTGCCGTCAAGACCGACGAAGGTTTCTGTACCACTGCCAGCGCCGCTCACTTTGCCAGCAAGTGCGGCAGCGACGATGCGCAGAATTTCTTCAGCCGTCAGCCCGCTCTCGATGATTGCCGACCACGGGTTTCCGCCCGCACCAGCATTCGTCAGCGCAAGCCCTGCTGTGCCGGTATCCGGGTAGTTCGCCAGCACAGCAGTCCATACCGCATCGCGCAGACCTTCCGGCGTCAGGTCGCCGTAGCCACGGATGGTTGCCGCTATGTCCATCAGTGCGGTGTTGCCGGCAACGACAACGCCAGCGCCCGTGAGAGCCGCGCCAAGGTCTGCAAGGCCCGCCGCCGCTGCTGCAATGTCACCCGAGCCGGTAATGGTTGCTACCATTGTCGCCAGTGCCGTTGCGTCTGCCGAACTGATGTCACCGCTGGCTGTAAGCACCGCCGCGATAGATACGATCAGGCCGATGTCGCAACCGGGAATGTCACCAGCGCCAGATATTCCCGCTGCGATGTTGTAGCCGGACTGCATAGTGGCGCTGGATACACCACCACTACCGATGGCCGTATTGCGAGCGGCCAGTAACCCCGGCTTCTGCGGCATCATCCATGCAGCCGGGTGCCTATAACCAGAAGGAATGCCCACCAGTTCGCTAGTGATTCCCTCCCCCGCCGTAATGTTCCTGATCCGACCTGTCTGCGAGAAGTTCCCCTGTAGCGCAGATGGATAAGCACTCAACACAGCAGTCGCCCCGGCGTAGTACATACCGCAGGATGCAAACTGGTTACCATTGCAGCACAGAGCCATCAGAGCGCCTCCGCAGCCTCGGGAAATCCGGCGTCAATCAGCTTCTGCCGGTCCAGTTCTTTCTGCGCCTCAACGATCAGATTGGCAAGGGTGAACGTGTTGCCCTGCCACTGTGCGAAGTCCTTGACCAAATCCAGTATCTGCCTATCCACAATCAGCCTCCGTAGCCGTAGTCGAAGTCGACATTGACCGTACCTGCCGAAGTCGTCGCGCCCGTCTGGAACAGCAGGAATTGGATGTTCGCTCCGTCCTTGATCTGACGCATCGACGGCATGGCATTCACCAAGTCCATCTTGTTGTAAAGGCCTGTCGCCGGCAGCGGCAGCGTCCAGAGCGGCTTGCACAGGCCGATGATGACCGTACCCGACGCGTGAGCAGTACCGGCCCATGTCAGCGTTTCAATGTCGGACACGCCGGTATCGCCAGCGGCCAGCGGCAGGAACGGGTTGTACTTGTTCGCCGCCGCCCCGGTATTCAACAATCCACCCACCGGAACCGATGCGGTAGAAGTAAATGTCGTCGTGTTGTGTGAGACGCCTGCCGTGTTCTTGTACGCAACGACGCAAGTCGGGGCATTCGCGCCGAGCGCCGTATCTGCCGCAACGAACATCCTGAGTCCGGCACCTGCGGCGTACCGATCGCCTTTGCCAGCGCCGGAACCGATGGCCGTCATAGTCACTGTCTTCGCACCCGTGCTCGATACGTTCGCACCGGACAGCGGGACGAAACCCACAAGGTCAATCGCCATGATGTACCACGGCGCACCCGCCGCAGCGACAGCACAACCACCGGCAGTCAGGAAATGTTTGGTCGCCGTCGAGACATCACCGCCCGTATAGATCGTACCTTCCGACCACGTGTCGTCCGTCGGTACGTAAGTCAGGTCTGCGCCGGTAAAGGTCGCAGCAGGTGGATACCCTGCGTGTCCTGCCAGCAGAGTCCATGCGCCGGCCAACTGCGCAGCAGCGAGCGTCTTGGTCGTTGTGACTGTATCACCCTTGCCATTGACGGTCAGTTGCGTGATCAGGTCGTCTTGACTGGAGAACCCCATTTTATAATACTCCTTCAGTTCCATACAGTTTCGAGGGTGCCGACCAACATGGACGACGCGAGTGATCCCGCTGTTCCCTCGGCAAAGAAATTCAGCACCGCACCGTCCTTGATCTGCGGAGCGCCTGCTGCGTGAATCAACGACATGAATTCGTCTGCTGCACCGTAAGCGACACCGGTTGTCGTTCGACATTCCTGCGTGACATATCCGTTGAACAGTGGCTTGACAATTACCAGCGCCATCAACCCGCCGCCTGCCGCAGTGAAGGTCACGGACTCGATAGACCTGACGCCCGTGTCTCCGAGTTGCAACGGCAGGTATGGGTTGTAGCTCGCACCGACACCATCAGCCGACACGACCTGTCCGCCACCGGCCACCGCAAAGGTGAATTCGTTCTGGCTCACCCTGCCAGCCACACCGTCTTGATTGGTGTAGGTGAAGGTGAATTGCCCTATGGTCGAAGCGGCAGACTGAGCAACCGCAATCACCCGTCCGCTGGTGTATCGCGGCAGCGGGACTGTGTTGTCCATCAACTGCTCTTCGCCGATAGCATCCGTGTCGATGAACGGGTAGTACAGCAGGTAGTCGCACAGCACCAACCGCTGCCGCGCATTGACCGCTGTGGATGTGTTTGCTGTCATCACCATCATGGATTTCAGGTGCTGCGTCATGGGTGAAACATTCGGCACGTAGATACCACGAGAGGCTTCAACGAGTGCAGCGACAGATGGCGACGACGCATAGAAGTTTGCAGCAGGACTGCCCGCAAAATAGCTGTAGTCGATCCACGCATTCGTCGTAGTGGCCGCAGACGCTACAGCCTTGCGAAATTGCGTGATCCAACACTGACCGAGCAGATCAGCGTTGGCGAACTCTCCGACAGTGCGGAAACCTCTCATCCCGCCGCCTTACCGCTGCCGACCAACCGAGCGCTCAGACACACCGTCCCGTCAGCCGCGTCAGGAACCGCCGCAGGTGCCAGTCCAGTCGCACTGTCATCGGTACTCCGTTCAGTGTCCCGTCGCCCGTCAGCAGTACCTTCCGTGGCGCGTTGATCGTTGCTGTCGTGTGGTTGCATGTTCGTTTTACCTTGTCCTTGGTTACTCGGGCCTTCGCTCCGCATTCAGCGCAGGAGTAAAGATATGGGTATTGTGGGAACAGCATCAGGTTTCCGTTATGACAAGCGCATTGGCGAGGAACTGCGGCGTGATACTTGCTGCTGCGCCGATGGTGATCGGACTGTTCAGCGCGCCGTAGTGCCAGACCGCCGTCGCGCCAGATACGGTCGTGCCGGTCGATACCGCTGCCAGCGTTGCGCCGGTTGCACCGGACTGGTCGAACTGAAGCAACGCGGCGTTGCTCGTCGAACCGCCTGAACCGGCGACCCATCCCGCGCCACGAGCGACCGGCTTCCGCACATAGTTGGTGTATGCGACCTCGTTCTCAGCCTGCGAGTTCGTTACCGCCGTCAGTGTCGCCGTGTGGAGCGCAACATAGACATCGGTAAGTGGAGCAGCAGAGGCGTTGTCCGCTACGTTTGCCCACGCGGTTGCTCGATACAGCAGGTTGAGGATTCGATTACAAGCATCGGTTGATTTTGGCATGACGGTTACTCCTTGGTTGTGCCTACAGCAGCGGTACGACATTTGAAATAGATACCGGTCACCTCGACCAGCTTATTGACTGTCGCGCCGAACGTAGCATCGACCAGTGGCGGCAGTCGTTCGGGACACGACGAGATAGCGACAGGATTGCCCGGATCAGGTTGTGTCGGGTTGCAGGCCGATCCACTCAGCATGACAGCCATGAGCAGCAGGAGCAGCGATTTCATTTCAGTCTCCTGTAACGATTCTCGACGGCGCGGTACCAGCCGGACGTACCTTCGCGCAGATCAGGGAACTTCGCGCGCACCTGTCGTCTTGCCAGTTCTCGAAGGTTCGTACCATTGCTGTATCCAAATATCGGCATGTCATTTACCTCCCGACAGAGCCTCGTTGATCGTCTTCATCACAGCTTCTGTATTTTTACAGTCACGATACACAGGCACCTCACGAGTCTGTGTCTCAAGTGTCTGTCGTATCGTCACGTTGCGCACGTCGATCTTTGCGATCTCATGGGCCATGGCCGTCAGCGCATCGCTCTTGCTCTTGGCTTCTGCCAGTTCCAGCGCATCGCGCCGGTTGCTGCACGCTTCCCACCCGCCCCACGCGCCAGCAGCGAGCAGACCGACCATGACAAAAACATAGACCAGTGGATTCATTCTGTTGTCTTCCCTTCCGTATAGACCTTAAATGCTGCCGCTTGCAATGCAGCGAACGGTGCGGTAATTGCAGCCAGAGTGGCCGCCACGTCATAACCGCCGACACCTGCCGTTGCGTTGGCAAAGTCAAATGCCCATGCCGTCACGCGCCATGTCATCCACATCGTGACGACTAACACCAACCGGCTGAACGGACGGCGCGTCAGGTTCGACAGCAACCGCCAGCCCAATGACATGCGGCGCTCTTCTGTCATGGCTCGCACCCCGCGTCCCACACATAAATGAAGGTGTGCTGACCGGCACCAAGGTGCTCAACCAGCCGAGCCAGCGTATCCTTGCTCGACAGGATGCCGAACTGCTGCTCACCATCTTTGCGCTGGATCATGCCGTAACCCATGCCGACTGCGGTGCAACCATGCACCTGCGTGATCAGATCACCGGCATTGCCATCACCGTCCAGATCAAGCGACACGTCACCTGCCCATGTAGCGTTGTGGATCAGACAGTCTTTGCGGCCATGCCTGTCTTCAAGACGAATGACCGGACGGCCCAATGTAGGCGAATGCCATATCCAGCCGACGTAGCTATCATCCTTAATGCACGACATGCCGCGCTGATTGTCTTTCCATGGCAATTCGAGGGTATCGCAAGCGAATCCACCCTCGGCGACTAGCCGACCGATCGTACCGGTCGGCATGCACTTGCTACGGCGAATGATGACCTTCATCACACGTGCCCCTTCGCCAGCGCCGGCCATACGACCTGCACCAACAGCCAGCCCAAGAAACCAAGCAGCCCCCACTTCACCAACTCGAAGCGCATCTTTTTCCAGAACTCGGTACGTGCCTTGCTCTCAGCAATGAACTGCTCATGCGCAGAGCGATGGCCGTCATAGTCGGGCTCGCCGGTATGCGCGTCCTTTGGAAACGCCACAGCAATGCTGGTCTGCTTATCCATGTACGACGTTATGGATTGCGTCAGCGATGAAAGCTGCTGCTCGATGTGCGTCAGCCGCTCACCTACTGTATGTGACGGGCAGTCTGTAATTTCTGGAGAACACTTTATAACCATGTCATTCCCTCCCACCCTCTTTGGGGTAGATGCGATTGTAATTACCCGAGCAGCTTGACAACGGCCTCCCGTGCCGCTGCGAGCTTGGCCTCCACCGCCGCTAGGTCGGCACTGGCTGCAGCAACAGCAGCAGCCAGCGACGCACGGTCTTCCGTCATCCGAACGAGTTGATCGCCGAGCGATGTAACCTGCACGATCAGAGTGTCATATTGGCCCTGTGCCGGCGCAACAATCTCTGTAGCTTTAGCACGTGCAGCATCGACGATGTTTGTCGCCTGCATCTCGGCAGCAGCGACCATTGCATCAGTCTTCTCCTGCGCACGTTTGGCCGCATCCTTGACACTGGCGGCACCCTTGGTGCGCGTGTCAACCAGTTCGCGGTCTGCATCGGCGATCTGCGCTTGCAGCGCAGTCAGCGCCGCCTGTGCAGCCGACACGCGCTGCTCGGTAGCAAGGGCCGTCTCTTCCATGCTCTGCATCTGGTCGAGCGTATCGGCCGCAGCCGTCAGCCCCTGCACGAATGTAACGAAACGACGCAGATCGCTCGCCACTGTGGATTTGTTTGCCATGATTTAAGTCCTCATCGGGTTAGCACGACGCATCAGCAGATACACGCCGATGCCGGTAGCAGCGCCGCCCGTAATCTTCGGACGGATGTAACGCGGACGCTCAACGATCTGCTTCATCGCATCAGTCAGCGCCGTGAAGCTCAGAGCAGCACCTTGCGCATTGTTCAGCGTGTTGTAGTTCGTGCCGTCATTGCTGCCTTCGATCACGACCGTTGCACCACCGATCGTGCCGATGATCTGCACGCAGTTGTCAGCCCATTCAGGCAACTCGACGGCAGTAGCGGCACCATCGGCCGTTGCGCCACCAGTCCATGCAATCAGCTTGCTGCTGCCTTCCCCTTCACCGATCGGCGTCGGTCCTGTAATTGTCCAAGTCATTTGTCATACTCCTCTGGTTACATACCCGAGCCGGGCGCGTGCGGTTGATACGATGGAACAACAGGTAGCCGATCCTCAACCACAGGGGCCGGCGGTACAGCAAAAGTGAGAGCGAGCGAGTCGAATCGGTCAGGGCTCTTGATGCCGCGCCGCTTCGCATCGTCCTTGGATTCCAGCAGCAGTTCGCCAGCCCGATAGCCGTACTGCAGCGCCGTCAGGTCGGTCATCAGGTCAGGGTCGTTCGGTATCGACGCACCGACCAGCCACTCACGGACACTGGTCGCCATCTTGGCGCGCAGGTTGTAGTTCTGGCCGTCGTCCATGCGGATTGCCGAATTGACATCGATCACAGTCTTTGTGATGCGGCCGGTACGATGGTCAGTCTTGTCGGGCCACCATGCTCGCATCATATCCGCCACACCGGCACCGATGCCGATCGTATCGACGGCGATCTGTTCCAATCGGATGTTATAGGCAGCGATCTCGTTGCGCGCTCTAGCCGCCGTCTGCACCAGATCATGCTTGGCCCACACGACCTGCTTGAGCAGTACGCGACCACGACGCAACGTCAGCACCGTTTTGTCATCACCGAAGCGCGCCACATCCAGACCGGCCATCAGACCGCCCGTTGCCTGCACGTCCATCGGACCGCGCGACATGGCATTGCGCACCAGATCGCCGCTGATAAAACTGTTCGCGATCGAGCCCTCATAGTTGCGGTCAATCTCCTGCGCCACGATCACCGGATCGAGCTTCGAGCACTGGTCGCGATACCACGCTTCGTCCTTGCGCGGATCGTCATGCCAATCGAATATAAAAACGTCAATCTTACCGCCATGCCGCTTGCGATAGAACGCATTGCCCGGTCCGTTCGGCGTGCTCACGTCGATCTTGCAGTTGCTGGTCTGAGAGAGCGCAGCATCGATCGATTCTGCGTGTTCATAGAACGCGGACTCGTCCTTGAAGTAGATAGAGGTTCGATTGCCTCGTCCGATGTTGTCGCCAGCCTCGCCGACGATTGCCGCGCCGTTCTCAGGGTTCAGGATGCGCATGTGTGGCGCGTGCTGCTTCTCGTCGTAGCCGCGCGGCCGTAGCTCCTGCGGCAGCAGGCCGATGAACTGACGCACTTTCCAGAACAGTGACTTCGGGTCGCCGAGCTTGTCGACGTACTCTTCCTTGCGTGAGCCGAAGCCGACGACCGTGCCCTGATGGAAGCGCCACATCCAGACAGCGAACGCACAGCAGAGCCACGACACGCCCATATCGCGGGACTTCTCAGCCAATCCATCAGCCCGGCCACGCCACTTGGCGTATAGCCAGTTGATAAATTCAACCTGCTTTGGGAACAGTACGAAGGGCACCATCGTCGGCTTGCCGATCTCGGCCATACGCGGATCGAACGTCATCCCCCAATCTGAGATAAACGCGACAGGATTGTCCTTGTAGAACTCAAGCACTGACGGCACAAGCTCAGGCTTCGCTCTGAGGTTCTCGACGGCAGCGATCCGTGACCTAAATACAATGTCATAATCGGGATCGCGCCAGTTGAGATCAGGTGCGCCCATTTCCACCGATCCCGATCATCTGTTTGTAGGCATCTTCAGGAGCGAGCGTCACGTCAGCTTTGCTCTGGATAGGCGGCAGGTCATCAGCGCCACCAAGGGCGAGCTTGTCGCCGTACTGGCGGGCCTTGAGCTTGGACAGGAGCCACTTGCGGGACTCGACGCGCAGTCGGCGATGATCGGTCATATCGCGCGTCTCGATCTCTCGGCCGAGTATCTTGTCCTTGACGATCTGGCCGACGTGCTGCTCGTCCGATATTTCGACGATATCCTCTTCCCAGTGACGATACAAAGCGCCGCGCGCTTCCTCATACTGTCCGAGCCACTCTGAATTTGCGTGGCACCAATCCCACACCGACGAGATCGGTACGCCATGCATCGCTGCAGCCTTGCGTGCCGTCATTCCATCCTTCATGGAACGGCACACAAGCGCAACGTACATAGCCTTCTCGTCGTCGGTAAATGCAGCCATGCTAGGCAAAGCCGCTCGTGAAGTCTTTGTCACCCTGCGCTTCAGCAGCGGCCGGGTCTTCACCTTGCTGCGAGTAGATCGCCTGCACCTGCTGCAGCGCCTCTTCAATCGACTGGACCGGCGTGCCCTGCGGCTCATCCATCTCTTCGGCTATCGGCTCCGTACCGACCGTGATGCCCTGCGGCGATACGCAAATCTTGATGCAGTAAGCGTCCATAGTTTTTCTCAATCGGTTAGGCGACGGCGATAGGGTGCCCACATTTTTAACCGATGTCAAAATAATCCTTGACAGCTCCAATGGAGCCATGTATAGTGGCGTCAGTTGGGTGCATCAGTGACCCGCCGCTCCTTAACAATCCGATCGAAACACCCTAGCAACAAGCCGGCGCGAAGTGACGCTCACTCCCCGCTCAGTTGAAGTCCGGCCAGATAACCACAGACGCAGCGCCTGCACACGCGGACGCTGCTGCGGTGGAATTAACCACCACTCACAGGAGATACAGACCATGAAGCTCAATCAAGTAGGGTCGAACCGCACCATCCTCACACTTAACAACGGCACGCGGATCGGCTTCTCGTATGAGACGCCCGTCGTCGCAGAAGTTGATGGTGTGACGTACAAGACGGAAAAGAAATTCAGCGTGACCACCAGCAAGCACTGCGGTCAGTTGTTGTCGGAGATGGGCAGCTACGGTGCCCCCGAACTCAAGCCGCAGGAATTCTTCGAGGCGCTGCTGCCATGACCACCACCGTCCGTTACACCGGCCACGGCATCAATACAGGTGGCCTGCAAGGTCACAGCGTCGGTGCCGATTATCCGTACATGATCATCGGTATCGCCGACCGGATCGAACAGCCGACCGAATGGCAGGTCATGGATTGCCGCACCAGCAACCGCAGCGAACGCTTCCCGACCTACCAGCGCGCAGTGATTGAGATGACATCGCTGCGCACCCGCAACCTGATGCACTCTTAGAGTAGCAGCCATAGCCGCGTGACAGGCGGCTATACCGGCAACTCTGCCGTAACCGTAGCGGGCGGATACCCCGCATAGGAAAAACAAATGTCAACACTTACACAAGCAAGCAACCAATGGGCAACGCGCCCGGCCGACGAGCGTTTCATCAGCCTGATCGGCATGCAGGATCATTTCCAGCAACAGCGCCTGCTGTCCGGCGAAAAAGTCGTGTCGTCGCGCAAGCTGATTGCATCGCCGACCGAAGACAACAAGGGGCTGCTGATCAACGGATATGCACCGACACACTGGTCATTCGGGCAACTGGCCCAACTGGCTGAAGCACCAGCCGGCTACCTGCGCACGCTGCCGAGCCCGGTCGCTGCGGATTGCATCAACTACGGCTTGCAGTTCAAGCGCAACATCGAAGATGTCGGTGTCCTGCTCTACAAGAACGGCAGCAGCGTCTTGAAGGCTGCCACTGGCCCGCGATATGGGCGCATCTGGAACGACGACATCACCCACTCGCTGGTTAATCACTTCGGCGATGGCGTGACCGGTGACTTCCGGGTGCCGGGAGAATTCGGCAAACAGGTTGAAGTGACCAAAGAGAACACCACGCTGTTTGCTGGCGATCGCGACATGTTCGTGTTCCTCGCCGACGAAGAGCACCGCATCGAACTACCCAATCGCCGCAACGGCAAATCCGGCAGTCTCGCTCGTGGCTTTTTCTTCTGGAACAGCGAGGTCGGCGCACAGACTTTCGGCATGGCGAGCTTCCTCTTCGATTACGTCTGCTGCAACCGCATCGTATGGGGCGCGCAGGAGTTTCAAGAGGTCCGCATCCGTCACACGGCCAGCGCACCGGACAAGTGGCTCGGCGAGGTCATGCCAGCCCTTGAAGCGTACAGCCGCAGCAGCACCGGCAGCGTCATCGCCGCGATCGAGGATGCCCGCAAGGACAAGCTCGACGACAAGGTGAACGACTTCCTCGCGCAACGCTTCGGCAAGCGCATGGTCGATTCGCTGCAGGCCACGCACTACGCTGAAGAGGGTCGCCCGATTGAGTCCCGTTGGGATGTCATCACCGCCGTTACCGCACAGGCCCGCAACGTCCAGCATCAGGACGCACGGGTTGAGCTTGAGCGGCAGGCCGGCGCGCTTCTGCAGTAAGTGACTCAGTACAGCCGCGTGACAGGCGGCTGTCATGTACTCACTCACAGGAGGTAACAGCAATGACAGACATCAACATCACCCGCTTCTACAACGAAGCCGCGCCGATGGACTACAGCGCGAGCGTCATGGAGATCGGCCAGAACGCCGGCCGCGACACATGGCGCGCAGCAATGGAAGACGCGCCCGATTACGACCTGCTGAACAACGACGATGATCGCGAAGAGTTCCGCGCGCACGTCAAAGGTTTCGGCGCATGGTCTGACGAAGAAATTGCCGCATGGTCCGACACGGAATTGAACGCACTGTTCATGCAACTGATCAGCGGTGACATCCGGTCAGGCGAGACAGATCGCATCTGGACCGACGAAGCAGGACAAACCTTTTACTCAATAGGAGATTGACACCATGAAAACCTTTCTCGCAAACCTGCAGCACGCCGCACGCACAGTAGAGCACACCCGCATCGGCGGCGGCATCTTCTCGCCGGCTGAATGTCAGCAAATTGTCACCCTGCTCCGCGACATGCAGGAAACGCTGGCGGCAATGGCATTCACCGTCGAAACCGTCGCGCACCTGCGCGGCATGGAGCAAGAACTACTGCCGGTCGCCGACAAGGCACGGGCGTTACTAACCAGAATGGAGGCATGACAACCATGTACAAAATTGAAGTCACCGCAGCCGAAGCGCCGCGCCTGCTCGACTGGCTGACCAATCGCGGCGGCGTCGCGATATGGGAGTCGCTCGGTCTGTCCCGTGCAGGCGAACGTACCTTTACACCAGCCGATGCAGACCGCCCCGGCTGGCACTACTCTCAGAAGCCCGTCGAGATTGTCACCGACCGTGCCGACATCGGCGTCTATACCGAAACGCTCTACAAAGCGTTTGCTGTCGGCCTGCGCCGGTCCGGCATGACCCTGAAGCTGTCGGACGCAGCACAGCGCAAGCTGACGGCCACGATGGACGCCTGTATAGCCAAGCACGGCAACGCGCACCATCGCAAAGGCGTTCTGGAAGACAAGGCAGCCAGCGTCGGCGTGTATTATGCCAGCGAGGTACAACCGCTATGACCAGCCGTATCATCAAGTACCGTCTCGATCCGGTCAGACGCCAGACGATCGAGGTACCGGCCGGATCGTTCGTCTCGCACGTCCATGAGCAGGACGGCGCGGCAACGCTCTGGCTGATACGCCCATCAGGCATGCTGCTGCTGCACAAGTGGCAGGTCACCTGTCTCTCGACGGGTGACAGCATTCCAGACGACGCGGGCCGCTATGTCGGCACCGCACACATCCACAGCGGCCGGACGGTCGTCCATGTTTTTGTAAAGGAGCCTACATAATGCTGTTCAGATCACAAATCACACCAAAAGGCAACAGCAGCTACAGCTACGCATCACAGGCCGAAGCTGACGCACGCGCAGCAGCACTTGATACGAATAACTGCTCGGACTGCTCGCGCTGCTCTGTCTGCTCGGAATGCTCGCGCTGCTCGGAATGCTCGGACTGCTCGCGCTGCTCTGTCTGCGTGGAATGCTCGGACTGCTCGGACTGCTCGCGCTGCTCTGTCTGCTCGGAATGCTCGCGCTGCTCGGAATGCTCGGACTGCTCGGGTGAAGTCATTCAAGCCGGACGCCCGAACGGATGGTCATGCTACGGATGGTTGAAAGACGGCGCACTCTTTATCCACTGCGGGTGCCGTCGTAAGACGTTCGCCGAAGCTGTCGAATACTGGTCGAACAAACCTGACCGGCTCGAAGTCTTGATGGCGTGTTACTACATCGCGTCCGTCGCACATTCCCGTGGATGGCCGACCTGATGCAGCCCATCACCCACAGCGATCTGATGGTGCTGATCGATACCGACATGCAGGAAATGCTGCAGTCGGTCATTGACGAACCGACAACGCACGGCATCATCGTTCTCGATAATACCGTCTTCATTCCCTACGGGCCTAGCCATCCCTGCAAAGCACCGGCTGACGCAACGAATGCCATGCCGCCCGCCACCTACTTCTACGTAAAGGAAAACTGCAATGGAAATCACAATCAAGATCGAACGCAAGTACGGCCGCACGCTGATCTACCCGATCTGCCCGAAGGCGATACTGTTCGCCAAGCTGTGCCGGCAGGAAACGCTGACGCCGGGACAGATCGACGATATCAAGGCGCTCGGCTACACGGTGCGGGTCCAGCAGTTACCAGCAACCTTGTGAGCGAGGCAGAATGGGTCGATCGACTGACCCTGTTCTGCCCGCTCATCTGTTTCATCTCGTCGTCAGGTCTTCTGCTCTTTTCCGACCAGTACGGCATCGTCCGGGGTGCCTACCGTCCGATCGATGGGACGCACTACCTCACCCCCTAGCACCACATCCAAACCCTCCTCAATGGCCTTGAGCACCGATTCATGGACGAGCTTCGGCTCCCCTCCCTGATCGATGATCAAGGCCATTCCTTTTTGTGCCGCCGCGATCTGTGCAACTTCTCCGATCCGACATGCAAACCGTACCGCCTCTTCGATCTGCATCTCGATCGTAACCTTTGCATCCGGTAGATCGAAGGCGATGTTGCCACCCTCGGTGACGCGAATACCAATCCCACTCATGGTCATACTCCTTGGTTAATGCGCGCAGCGGCTGCTGCACGCTCTTGCTCTAGCAACTGCCTGTCGGTCATCAGCGCAGCCTTGGTTGTCAGGCCGCGCCACACGCGCCCCTCTCGCACGTACCCACAGTCATCCAACACCCCGTTGAATTGTTGTTTGGAGATAGACCGCCCAAACCATTTGCAGAACGCAGCGTGCAAGTCCTTCGACGGGAGTCGAGCATAAGGATGAATCGTGCAATCAGCCGCGATCCAGTTTGTGATGCCGTCACGAACGGATGTGCCCTTGATCAGCAAACCATACCAGTAACACCCGTCGTTACGTGTCTTGCGAAGGAACCCTCGCGCGGTCAGCGCACGCCCGAATGTTTGCTTCGACAACGACGAGCCACTCCACGAAATGTAGTTGTCGTAAAGCTCGGCAGCCAACACTGCTTCCCCCGGCTGCCGATTACACCGATCTGTGATCCATTGATCGATACCGGCCGTATCTACGACAGGGGCAACTTCCTGCAACGTCTTTATCGCCGATCGCAGAACATACCGAAGGACATCACGGGATGCACCAGCACCTATCGCTTGCTGTACTGCATTTTCGATTATCGCTTTTACGATCTGTTCCATGTTCTATATCTCCTGACAGATTATGACTGATTAAAATATGCTAAATAACTTCTATCATTTTTGAAGTAACTGATTCTATTAACTTTATGATAGATACTGACCGATTGACAGCAATTTCAAAGACTTTTCCCTAGTAAGACAAGATAGTTATATATTGTACAAGAATATAAAACCATAAATAACTATCTTGCTTTTCTAAGAAGACTTCTTGGAAACAGCCAAAAATCGGTCATCGTCAGTCATATCTGTCATGCACGAACCGCTAGACCCGTTCGCATCGATCCATGCATCGTATGCATCTTCTTTAACCCTCGATCCGACAATCGACGACCGAACGATTGTGCTGTAAGTGGATTCTTGTATCCGTTCTTTTCCGCCCAATCGCGATACGATGCGTACAGGAGCGATCCCATCGAAGATGCATCCGATCGTTCAACGCATCTTTCGATAATCCACTGCCCGATCACATCCATCTCTTTACGATACTCATCTGTAGCTTCAACGATCGCTTCTGGAACTTCACCCAATCCGATCCGCTGCCATTCCATGCAACCTTCCAGCATCCACGCAAGGATGTGCTCCGCTTCGTCACCGAAGCGATCCTTGAGAGTCTTGTCTGGATCATGGAAGATGCGCAGGAAGGGCACGAGCTTGATCCGTGACCAGATGCCGTGGTCTGTGTTACGAATAACAGGTTTATGGTTGCCGAGCATGTTGATCTTGAACTGCGGCAGGAACGTCACAGGGTCTTTGTACAGGCCGCGTGCAGTGATGTGGTCACCACCGGTCATGGTCTTGATCAGCGCCTCATCCACGGTGGCGTCGGTCGTTTCTGACGACAATATGAACCGCGCGCCTTGCAGCTTGAACAGGTCCGGCGACGCCGCCCCACCCCCTGCCGCCGACTCTTGGAACGTCTTTTTATCAACAGTTGCAGCGTACTCACCGAGCACGGTGGCGACAGACTCGAACATGGTCCCTTTACCATTCCGCCCCATGCCGTAAGCGAAGACCAGAACCTCCTCTCTGGTGTTGCCAGTCAGGCAGTAACCAAACCACCGCTGCATCCACCGCACCAGCGCTTGGTCACCACCAAACACTTCCGACACAAACGACAGCCACCGATTGCTGCCGTCGGCGCGACCCACACCACTCACGCCAAGTGATTTGGTAATGTAGTCATCAGGACGGGCCGCCCGTACAGCGCCTGTCCGCAAGTCCAATACCTTGCGTGCCCCATCCAGTCCGCAAAGCATCGGGTCTGTATCAAGCATTGACATTGACACGCAGATGTCTGAGTAAAGCGCAAGCATGGTGATGGTATTGGTAACTGTCCGCACCTCGGCGCACTTGCGTGCCCACTTGACATAGGTGGCTGACTCCATGATGTTGCCGGCTCCCTCCTGATATATGTCGGTAGCTAGGTTTGCCGCAAGCCGCTTGACACGGGAGCCCTTCGGGTCCGACAGCCACTGCCCATCATGCCAGTACAGCCAGCCGCCAGTCTCGATGATGTACCGTAAAACACCAGCATACTTATCATGCATGCGCATGGCATTACCGTCCTCGGTCAATGGTCTGGTACTGGCCGTGCCGTCACGTGCATCACGTACAGCCTGTGGCAGGTTCGGTACGGAGAATGGTAACGACACACCACTGGTAGCCACGGGGGCTGCTGGCACCGCAGGTAGTACCACCGCCCCGCCGTTAGGGGCTGGTGGCACTGCGTTACCAGCAAACGCCACGTCAGGCGACACACTCTTCCAGCCCGTCGGTACATACGACCGCATCGTCACGGCCACACGTCCCGTCCGACCAAACGTGCCCCACTCACGCTCCAGCACCTGCCTGCCCTCGTACTTCGGCCAGCACATGCTGTACGCATCCCACATCGTCAGGCCAGCCTCGCTGCCGCCTGTCTCGTGATGCAGCGCCATGCCGACGCGCAACCATTCAGACCGGCTAGACATCTGCTCCGGTTGCACCCGACGCAGCAGGTCGTGCATCTCGTCCTCACGTAGCCCCATCGGCGGCAGCGTATCGTCAGGCATACCGTCGCGCGTCGCACTGCCCACCATCCACTGCGGACAGGCTGCCAGTGCTGCATGTGTTACAGCACCGCCGTGTGCCGGCCACCAGATGATGTAGCCACCGTCACCGCGCCGATCGATACCGGCACCGAGCATGCCTGCGTCTGTCTTGGCCTCACCTGTATCAGGCAGTCGATACAGCAGGTGCTGCCCGCCCGTCAGCGTATGGTTGATGCGAGTGACTGGCGGCTGTAACGGCTGCACCGTCACGCGGCCGTCAATCCCCTCGGCAGGCTTGACATCCAGATCGAGCACGTACAGTCCGCTCCGAGCGCCGGTCGGCACCGCCACCAGTGCGTCAGGCCACTGCTGCCACCACCCGAGTATGACAGCCAGATCGGTCGTCGCATAGACCTGCCAGCCTGCAATGCGTGGGCTCTTGTGGTATGGCCGGCCGTCAGGTCGTGCCCCGTGTCCCTCTGGATAGCAGGGGAATACAGGTATGCCACCGGCTGCGAGGCGCAACGCCTCGTCAATAGCAGCGGCCGTCACTGAGCATTCAGCGATGCTGCTGCTGCCTCACGCAGTTTCAGCGGTGCGTTACGTGCGCGGCGGTCACCGTGGGCCAGACCTTGCGCTACTACACGGAGATTACTGGTGCGGATCGCTTCGCCCATGATGGCCCGTTGCATCTGCGGCATGGTGCCTAGCCAGTGCGACACGAGCGCCGGGCTGCAGGCAGCAGCCAGTGCCACCGCATCACGGGTCACGCGCAGGTAGCCGACAGTCTCAGCCAGTCGCAGCGCAGCAGACAAGATAGCCTGTCGTCGGTCGTCGGTGCGTGAGTGGCTCATAGTATGCATACCATCTTAACTTTCATTTGCTATCTCCAATAAAACATCACCATGACACGCCTCGGGCGCGCAGAAACACACAAGGTCTTTGCCGCGTAGCTCGCGCTTGGCTGCCACATACAGTTCGGGGTTGAGCACCAGATACAGCCTATAACGCTCGATGACCTCCTCCCGTGTGCCGTGCTTGTCTATGACATACGGGTTAGCCCACTTGGACGGTCGACCGATATACACGGTATCGAGCGGTGCGACCGGTCCGTTCAGTCGGTTATACAGTCGGGGCACGTGTGGCTGCTCGACATGCAGGCGCAGACCGAGCCGTGTCGCTATGGCAATCATGTGCTGCGTGCCGGGTGACACGTTGTCCCACAGGGCAATCAGCGCGTCAGCATGTTCGGCCATCTGCGTATTGCGTAGAAAGCCGGCACGCTTGCCGTGCGTATTCCAGTCAGCAGGATACCGTTCGATCGGCACGTAGTTGTAGTTCGCCCACCGCTCGCCGAGACGATCCGCGCCGGGTGCAGTGCCCGACAGCACGACTGTCGGTGTCCATCCACACTTGGCGAGCGCACGGTCCAGCCACGCCGGATCAGTAATGCTGCGACTGCCGGCAATTATTGTGCGCATCAGCACCGCTCCTCACAGAGTTCGGCGACCATGAGCGGTATGTGGCTATAGGTAGCGCCGACCTTGTCGAACCACTGGATCAGATAGACGAAGCACCAGTCGCTGCACATGCCGTGCGTATATATCGCCTGCAGTGAAACTAATACCGGTCGCGTGTCGTCTAGTCCGCACATGGTTCTGGTCAGTTCCAGCGCCACGACAAGTTCCGAGTATTGCTCCTGTGTGAGCGGTGTGCTGCTCATGACCGTTCGTCATCCAGCAGTGCGGAGAGTTCGGCAGGATCGCTGATGCGGTTCCAATCGCCGCCGCCCCATTGCACTGAGACGGATACTCGCGGCGATTGTGCGGCGACGTGCCGCAGCAGGCGCTTGTATCGTTTTGCGTTGGCGTCCTTCAGGGTGAATGCATTGTCTTGGGTGCGGTTGATTATTTCAACGGACATGCTGGCCAGCGCGTCGGGCTCGCCGACTGCGACAAGCAACGTATTGCCCTCGCCTTCTGGAAAGCCAAATGCGGCACTCGTCATGTCTTGTGCTTCCATAAGTCTGACAAAGGTGGCAATCTGTTCTTTCATATCGTTCGTCATATCGTGTCGCTCCTGTTAGTGATGATTGCATAGCCACCGAGCGACAGCACGAGGTCGCGCCACCGGCACTGCGCGAGGTATCGCTCGTCACGGTCGCTCGGCTTCCAGTCGGGGTGTTTCACTTCGATGGACGTAAAGATGCCGAGCGTATGGCCGACATGTTCGGGCAGTATTAGCACGGGTCGTATACCAATCAGGTCCGCACTGGCAATCTGCCTGTTGAGTTGTGGGCTGTCGTTAGCTAGCCCGAACCGCACGGGCCTGCCGTTACGGTCGGGCAGGACTCCGCAGTTATTTCTCCATAGCCGCCAGCCACGCTGACTGGCGAGGAGTCGTATCTGTGCTTGTACTGACGACTCAGCCATGACACACCCCGTTACGCCTGTCAGTATTTTCCAGCGGTGTCAGCACCTGCAGATGATCGGGATTTACACACGCAGGACGACAGCATTTGTGATCGATCTCCATGCCGTCAGGTATCGGACGATGATTCGCTAGTGTCCAGAACACGTGATGCGCATAGACCTTGTAGCCTGTCGATACCGACACGCGCCGATAACCCTTGAGCGTACCGCCGCCAGTATGACGGTACAGGATGCAGCCTGTCGCTACGTCACGATAGACTGCAGCGGACAGTCTGGCTATCAGTCGTTCTTTGTCCTTGCGTATCATCTGCACCAGCCATGCGTAAATAATCTGGCCGTTGTAGGCACCGCGTCTGCGTGCGGTCATTTGCTTATCCTCTCGATCAATGCAAGAGCTTCCGCCCTCGGTAACATCTGCGCCGACGCTACGTCAATGTCATAGCGCAGAAAAAACTCACGCTGCGCCTCGGCAATACTGATACCGCGTGCCGTCCGTGCGCCGCCCCACAATGCCATCTGTGCGCGCAGTGCGGTCTGTGCTTCCATCCTCTCGCGGTGCTCGCGCTGCTTGCGGCCGACGACCTCGGGACCGGCACCGACCGGGATCAGCAGCGCATCAGCGCGTGCAATCTCGCCACGCATGCGGGCCAGTACGTCGGGCGTCAGTTCGTTCAGGTCGCCATCCACAACATCAGGACTGCTGCGCCCGGCATACACGACAGGTGTCCCACAGTACGGGCAGACCACTTTGCTGCGCTCATACACACCAGCGCATTGCAGACAAGACCGAAGCGGGATTGGACCTTCGCCCGGTGCGGTCTTGCTGCGCCGGTCGCGACGATCGAGCGTGAAGCTACGGGGTGCATCGGGCAGGCCGTGGAGTAGCACGTTGCCGACGTGATCGATGATGATGCCGTGCGTCTTGCCGTTCAGGAGCCGCAGCGCGCGACCGAACTGTTGTATGTATAGAGCATAGCTCTGCGTCGGGCGGGCCATGCTACAGACCTCGATGGCCGGGAGGTCGAAGCCCTCGCCGAACAGATCGACATTGACCAGTTGTTTCAGTTCGCCGCTGGCAAACATGCGCAGCAGCTTGTACCGGATGTTGTCAGGTGTCTTCGCCGATATCGCTTCGGCCGGTATGCCCTGCTGGCGATAGGCTGCAGCCAGTTCAACAGCACTCTCGACATCGACAGCGAACGTAATACCGAGCTTACCGGCAGCGATCCGCATGTAGTGCGACACGACATCGCCGTGGATATGCGAGCGTCGTACTGCCTTGCGCAGCGGCTCGGGGCTGTAGTCACCGCCAGCACTGGTATTCACATCAGACAGATCGAGATCGTTCGGCGGTGCGAAAACACGATACTCGGTCAGGTAGCCGCCGTTGATCAGGTCGCGCATGCTCGGGCCGATGATCATCACGTCGATCACACCGTCATGGTGCCGACCGAGTCCCTTGCCGTCAGCACGGACAGGCGTGGCAGTCACGCCAAGGCCAAACGCATTGGGAAACATCTCGACGGTTCTGCCCCACTTGTTGCCGACAAGCAGGTGATGCGCTTCGTCACAGACCCATAGCCGCGTCTGATTGAACAGCGGGTCTTTCGCCGGATCGCGCCCCATGAGCGTATCGACGCCGGCAGCAGCGACAGATGCGGTAGCGTTGTAGAAACTGGTGCCAAGCTCTATGCCATGTAGCTGTACGCAGGAGCGGATCAGCGCGGGCTGGCCGATGATGCGGTGCCTGACGTTGTACCGTGCCAGTGCGAGACTGATCTGGCTGACCAGTTCGTGTCGGTGTGCGATAGCCACACTCGGCGCGATCATGCGGCGCTGGATGTTGGCGAAGGTGACCGTCTTGCCCGCGCCTGTCGGCAGTACTAGCAGCACGTTGCGTGCGCCGGCATGCCACGCTTCATAGATACGGCGCTCAGCTTCTTGCTGGTAGTCGCGGAGTATCGGTTCAGTCACTCGCCGCC